>Ga0307517_10002969_pt1 | contig 26808 bp, 36 predicted proteins | sample 23_EM_MG_FD_194515 | JGI IMG/M metagenome (GOLD analysis project Ga0307517, IMG submission 194515) | Populus trichocarpa ectomycorrhiza microbial communities from riparian zone in the Pacific Northwest, United States - 23_EM | ecosystem: Host-associated > Plants > Roots > Unclassified | place... | reverse complement strand
TCTGAGATTGAGGACGGAAGGTAAGAGTCTCAACAGGTTTAATTTTAATGGGATCTTGGAGTTGCGAAGACAGGTGAGAAGAAAAGTTTGTGCTGATCAGATGAATATCCTCACCCTCCTGAGGATAACATCTGAAGTTTTGAGATTAAGACGTACTTCCCTTATGATCGCCTTCTTCAAATCGTTGATGTCCCAACTGGCGCTCGCATGAATAGAGAATGCGCTTCGGTCGCCATCAACCAGGAAGTAAAGGTGGTGAAATTCATCGGCAGACATTGAGCCGTACAAATCCTGTCCTGCCCCATTTAAAATTTCATTTACCAGATTTCTGTGACTCCTCTTAGCGACATCGAAACAGGAATATGTAACAAGAGATTACCTGATGCGGACCAAGTTATTTCCGTCTACAAAATTTGCTTCAATATTCACAATCCAATTCGACAGCCCATCCACGAATTTGAAAAACTCTCCTTTAGCTTGTGTTACTATCTTAACGCATTTAGTATAGATGATGAACCAAACCTGGAGGAGAGTTATGAATACGTACAACGCCAGTACGAGTGCGAATGTCGGGAAGGATGCATTTGGGATCGTGGTTTGCATGTTATCGCTGCTTCTCTACCACACTCAGAAATGTCGACCCTTGATGCTGGTTATCCCAATCTTCGAGATCCTTAAAAAAAGATCTCGTCTAGTCAGCTGTGTTTTTGTAAACACCATTTAGTAGGTCCTATATTGTGCGGCTCTGGGCCACCGTAACTTTTGCTAATCGCGCCGTTCGACCAGTGACCGCAAGAGGAGGGGGTTCTCATAAAAGAGAGGAAGGTACAGGATGCATATATTCCCGTCTCCGCTGAACTCGGCAAAATTTCAGGTTGTCCGTATTCGGGAGAGTTGTATAATAATCACGTCCCCTCCCCAGTTGCATTACTGCCTACTGGGAAATCGATATTGCTCAAAATGCCCTAGCTGCGGCAAAGGAAGAGGCAAGGTGTCGGATTCAGGGTGAGAGGGATAGTGATATCACCGTGCTCTAACCTGAGTCAGACTGACCTTTCAAAGTTACCGAATATATATCTGCATTTTTTAACATGCTGGTCATCGTCCACCGGCCCTGTGGTCATTAACCAATCAGGACGACTGACAGGATGAAGTGGTGAACTTACCACAGGGATGCAAATGCGCCAATGCCCTCTTGAACTGCTTCCTTTCTTCTTCAGTCTTCTTCAATCTTTCGTCTAACCACGCACGCACTTCCTCCCTAGCGATGACAGGGTCGGGTTTCCCATGGTATATTTCAATACTAATTAGATGACCTACTTCAACAAGTTTGCCTTGTGGCGAGGGCGGAAGACTTGCGTATTTGGACCAATTTGGGCAAAAGGATTGAAGAGGCCTTCGTCTACACATTTTGTCATGGTGCTGGTGCTTTCCTTGCTTTGCAGAAGGTCTCTGAAAGGAACAGTCTCACCATAGGAGAATTACATTCGTAGTCATAGTGGCATTGGGAAGTAACAGTACTATCTCCGGCCCGGAGCCGAGCTGCTCCGCAAACTTGAACGACTTGAACGACTTCGTAGTACGACTAGTACTGAATCATCCAGTTCTGACATCGCAACAATTTTCTTTCCTTCTAACTTATTACGATCACGAGATAAGGCCCTTGAAATCGTCGCTCGAGCTTCTCAATCCTCAAAACGAAAGCAAAATTGGTAGCCATCTGCATCTCCGAGGCAATCTCTCAGCCACCTATGGAATAAACGGAAAGTGCGCTGATCGTTGTACCGCACCCTTCCGACATCCTATGTTACATGTATCTTCAAGTTGACGCCTCTTGTTTCGATGGTCACTAAGTCGGTTACCATGGACCGACAATTCGAAAATGTTCTCCCCTCAATGTTTTTTTCCGCCCGAACTGTTTGATATGGGCGACATTTTTGCCAGCACGACTCGGACGGCCTAGTACTATACTAGAACGACGGCAAATTGACCGTTGATGCACCTATCTGCACACCTTGCCCAATTTGTACACTGTCATAGCTAGCCAGAAGCACCCAGAAATGATACTTAATAGCCACCTTTGACCATCTTGACTAATTCCTCACTTGTATATATATGTCACTTCTTTAGTGGCTTAAAATTAAGTGATGCGACGATGCCATCATGACACTTGAAATTCTAACCGATGCTGCCTTCTTAGGGTAGTAAACTTTATTAGTACGAAAATCAAATGGCTGGACTTCCGATGGCCACACCGAAGACCGTATTGGTTTATTATCAGTCACGGTATAACAATTTAAAGCTTCAGTACTCAGTGTCAGGACATGCTTTCATCGACGGCCAACTCTACAAACACAGTCTCGAATAGACAACGCTCTCATACAGTAGGATAAACTTTTTATCGACGCGAGCACGATATTGAGTCTATCGACAGAAATAGACTTCGTGGTTTTCACAAGAGGTTCACTACGAAATGTGAGTCCGCGGCGCTCCCGATGTCGAATTAGTTTTACCTGGTGAGCACCCCATTGAGATCCCAAAATCGTCGTAACGGTTGTCGTCGCAGCAAACTGTTTGCATGTTGCTTTCGAATCACAGTCAGTCAGTGCTCAACTAAATGAGCGAGACACCTACCAGCCACTTCCACCAATCCCGAGGGAGATCGGGGTGCATGCTATGCCGATCGGAACACCAATGGGAAGGATGATACCGAGCAAATTCGAATAGCCTGCAGCCATGTTGCTATCGAGAGTGCTGACAGAGTTGCCTTCAAAGCAGTGAGGATCTCAGCCAGGAGTGTAAAGTAAGACATACAGCACTGGAGAGATCCAGTATTGCACACATTGTGCGATCCAGATGGACGAGCCCTTTTCGCAGCTTTGATGATGGTGAAATGTGAGCGGGGGTTCTTTTACCAGAACAAAGAGAAGCGTACCAATTACGGGAGTTGCTCGACGTACTGGGGGCAGTGGCGGGAAACCTCGAGCCATCCGCTGTGCATTGGTGTCAAAATTTGTCGCACTGATAGTGCATGCAGCCACCGTAAGAACGAAGAAGATATTCAATTTCATGATGGCGTCCAAAAGCACGAAGGAACAGGCGACAGTATGGGAAGACTTATATAGGACTTTGACCTCCGTTCATTCCTTCTGAAGGATCTGATAGACTAACGGAAGAGACGCCGACGCTAAGTCAAGGCTTGACAAGTTTGATTACTGCACCGGAATTAAAGTGGTTTGTCCTCGGCTTCTACATATTTCTGTCGGCAAGGTCTCTGCCAACGAGGGTGTTATTCCCTTTGAATTTTGAGACACTGGAGATGTTATTGCCAAGGCCTGAAAATATGACTCTAGGACAGAGGCAGACAGCAAGACGACGTGGTCAATTTTCCCCGTGTAGGTTACGAAACGGATGAATAGACATTCCACTTGATAAAACACAATTTGACGTGCAGAAAGCGACATTGACAGTAGCTCACCGGTGTCCACACACGAAAGAACAATGAGAGAAGTGGTTTAGCCATTTCAGCTGTCAGTCCGGTCCAATGTCCACGGAACAAAAACACAAGAGAACCGGGTACTTAGTACAAAAGTATGTCCAGCTTCTAGAAGTATTATCCAAAGGACATGGAATCGTCGGATGGACCGGCGGCGTTCAAACAAGTTCCCATGACATGGGAATTTTGGACCCTGCATAGGCTCATGACACCTCTGAGATAAACTGTATCGGGAAGTTCCAGGAACCAAGGAGTTCAGAGTCGAGAATTGTATGGTGTATCACCGTACCAATCGTGCTATGTAGCAACAGATTAGCCCCAGTGTACAGTACTCAGGTCAAACTCAGGCTAGATCGTCGCAAAAAGACCGTTATTTACTTTTGTGTGCGTTGCGCGGCCCGTATCCGAACATATTTTTCACACGACCACTCCATCGATTCCATCACCTTGTAAACTTTATTATAAGTTTATACCAATGTGCCTATCGGAACGACCTTTTGACTGTTACAAAATATCGGGTTTTGGCAGAGAACATTAAAGAGGCGTGTGCTACCTTGGTGTGTTATGCTCTCCGAGTTTGTTTAGCTTTTAACGCTCAGCCACATAATTAATACGAAGGCTCATTCCAATATTATTGCTTTGTGGCCATGATGAGTAGACCGGTTTTTTAAACGTGCTTTTTTTCGTTTGCACGAAATGTAATTATGACTTCCTGGACCCATCAGCGGCCATTACCACCGGAAAGTCAATGATGGAACCTGGACTTGGAGGATCATAAGTAGTAATGCATAATGTCTCGTGAGCATATTCCGTTATTCTTCCGGATTCATGCTGATTCATTAATTAACATCTACACATCTTCATACCTCAATGTCATTGGCTGTACGTTCTATCATGGATTTGCCAGTGGACGATTCGTCTTCCTCTTATTTTCCGAAGTTGCTTGGTCGGTAAGTTTTCATAATTACATTAACATCATCTTTCCTAATCTTTCGCCATTGTGCGGCCAATCAAGACGTCTCGTAATATGACGCGATTATATTCTCCTTTCTCTGGGCCGGTCGTTGAATTACTGCCGGCTATCTTATCAGAGCTCATGTGGTTCAGGGTCTTTACCAACTTTGGTCTTTTATAAAGTCTTTCAAAATTTCCAAGATCCCCGTTCCTGGACTCTTCTTTCTTCTTTCCTAGGGATTGCCTTGACTGCGGAAAATGTTATCAGCGTCCACTGTGTTGGGAGCGGACGATGCTCTTACTTCCAAAGAAGTTTGTGAGGTTAACCATGCTGATACCACCTTTCCAGAAGGGGGATCAACAGCATGGATGACAATGCTCGGCGTGTAAATTTCTCATTGTCTTTGTGGAAGTAGTAGTGACCGACTTGATAATAGTTTTCTTGTGCAATTCGCTACTTTTGGGTTAGTCGTAGTCTCTCATCTTGTTGATCGTTAACGTTTAACTCTCTAGTTACACTAATGCTCATGGCGTTTACAACGGTACCCTTCTATTCACTTCATCATTTTGTTGCCCTTAACCCTTTCTTCTATAGATTTCTATGTTCGAGAGTACCTTGTCGAGACTGCGACTTCATCACAGATCAGGTGCGATATTCGTCCGTCCTTCTTGTGGGTGGTTATTCAATCGATTATCAAGTTGGATCGGGAGTACCCAGTTGTTTTTTGTTCTGACGTCAGGACTTGTTTCGGGGACCGCGTTTGATGCAGGTCATTTGTAAGCAATCTTTTTTATCCCTTTATGCTGTAGTTGATAGTCTGCGCAAGCTACTTTCTGATGATCGGTGGATCCCTGCTCTTTGTGTCTTGTCTATTCGCGATCTCAATATCCCAGCATTTCTACCAGGTTTGTTTTCCATTACGTCAACTGAAACTCGACTATACATTTGTTCAGATATACCTAGCTCAGGGGATCGGACTTGGAACCGCAATCGGGATTATGTACATCCCTGCCGTTGGAATTGTCTCTCATTACTTTCAAAGGCGACGTGCTTTAATCATTGGGATTGTGACCTCGGTAGGGAATTCATTGCCACTCCTAAGTGCAAATGTTTAACTAAGCTCATCAGGGATCAGCAGCAGGAGGGGCAATTCACCCCATCATGCTGAACGCTTGGTTTCATGGTTCACTTGGCTTTCATCGGGGGGTTAGAGCCAGTGCTGGGCTGACAGGTGGATTGTTGGTTATTGCGATTTTGCTAATGAAACCGAGATATCCAGAGAAGAGGAAGGAGACACAGAAAATTGTAACGTCTTTCAGAAATTTCATGCGAGACGTGCCTTATGTCATCATGGTTTTCGGGTGGGTGGTGTTCGCCTCCAAATTTGTTTATTACTAACATTCATCTCTACAGGACCGTAACAGCAGTCGCGTGCTTATACTATCCGATATACTTTATTCAACTCAACGCAATCAAGAGCGGCGTCAGCCCGCGTCTTGCATTTTACACTGTCTGTGTTTTTCTTGTGCGTTTGGCACTACCCAGAAAAATTGATACCACCTAGATCGCTGTGCTGAATGGCGCAAGTGTGGTTGGTCGAGTGACATCGAATGCGCTGGCTTCAACGATTGGGCCGTTCAATGTGATCATTCCGGGTTTCTATCTGGTCTCGATTCTCATTTTCTGCTCACTGGGTGTCAGAGATGTCACCGGTGTAATGATCTTTGCGGCGTTGTACGGTTTTTTCTCCGGAACTTGTAAGGTTCATTTTACGCCTTGACTTTGGATATGCTACTTGACCGCTTCAGATGCGAGCGGGTTGCCTGCGATGGTGGGATCCACGGCAGAAAATGATTCAGAGATTGGTGCACGTTTAGGCGTTTGCTTCACCATTGCAGGTCTGTACTTCCTTGGAAGTTATACGAATTACGTTGACTCGCTACTTTCAGGCGTGGGGGGTTTATTGGGTAAGATACCTATTCACTATATTGCTAATTGCTCAACTACCGATCAGGCACTCCCATTGCGGGTGCGCTTCTCTCAACATCATTCGTTTGGTGGCGACCAACATTGTTCGCGGGATTGTCGACTTTTGTTGCATCGACGTGTTTCCTTATCACCCGGTTTCTGATGTCTAAAAAGAAGGGAACCAATTGGCTTTGAAGATATTTCTACCCCCTTATCTTTCTTGGAAGGAAGGTTACACACGATAGTGTGGTGCAATCTAATCAATTCTATAGAGTACTCTTTTGGTTTCCCTCAATCTGTTTTACATCCGCCATGCCCCGCAGATCACTACTTTTATTATCACACAAGCTTGCACAACCGAGCATAGACAGCCGGAATGCATCATGATTACTGGATGAGCTAAAAGCAGGCAACTTTACTGCTCAACCTGGAATCGCATGCCGCCCACTTTTGCAGGCGGCCTGGAAATTGCCAAGTGGAATCGACATTCCGAAAGTCGGCGTTCTGAAAACCCTTTCATATTCCGAATTCTCGTTCCGGCTTTCCGCTTTCACTCATATACGGTGCCCTTGAAAAGGTGTATCAGCAGACTATTGGAAGCAGGCTCGAACATGGGGCCTTGGATTTTTAGTAAATGGAATTCCAGAAAGCGGGGTTCAAACTTGAAACAGACCCTACATAGATCTCATAGTCTCTATTTGCAGATTACATGTACGTTGTAAGCAGCACCCACAGCATCGACGCTACCTGGCTATATGTCAGCCAGGGCCTCAGGAAAGAGAGAGTTTTATTCTTTGGTCACGGTAGTAAATTGGGCCTGGGCCGCTATTTATAAATGGCACAATTGATCGCTGTCGTCAACCGTGATAAAGTGGCTTGCTCACTGCAACAACAATCCTCTCTTCTCAAATAAAACCGACCGCACCTTCGGTTATTTTTAAGCGTGTTCCAAACAATCATGCGGTTTAGGACTCTTGAAATCCGGTGGCATGATAGCAAGCCAATCTCCACATGCGACTTCCAGCCAATTACGTTCAAAAAGGCGCGTCCTGCAGCTGGGCAAGAGAGGAACTATGGAAGTCAGTCTTACAGACTCGCGACGGGAGGGGACGACAATCACGTTCGGGTGAGTTTCTACGACATAATCTGGGACTTCTGTGTCCTCAATTCTTATGTAGCTATGGATGGTCCATCCTCATATAAGACCTCCAGCACTATTAGTGGAAGCAGATGCAGTGGCGGCTGCGAACGCACCAAGACCACCCCGGGTAGAGTACCTTGCAACACTGGCTCGACATTCTGCCGCCGTTAATGTTGTACGCTTCTCACCAAATGGTAATGCGTTTTTACATCATCCCTTTACAGATTGCTGAAACACTCTTTTTCCAGGCGAGGTGGTCGCGTCTGCAGGGGATGGTAAGCTATATTATTCACCTGGTGATCATTCCGGCTCACACTGCCAGATGGGATGATCATAATATGGGCGCCGTCGACAAGTCCGCCTCCAGTGACTTATGGCAGTGATCTCAATGCTGAGGATTTGCAACTTGAAAGGGAATACTGGAAGCCAAGAACGACATTCCGGTGCGTTTCTAAGTCAATAGTGTCCGTCTTGACGAACTGAGCAGTTACAATCAGTTGCACAACGATGCAAGTGTACGATCTCGCGTGGAGCCCTACTGGCGAATACATCATTGCTGGAAGCACTGATAACACGGCCCGAATCTTTGCCACCGCTGATGGTGCGTTTGTCGCGTTAACAACCAACACACCCTCATCGTTCTTCCTCGTTAGGTAAATGTGTTAGTGAGATTGCTGAACATTCTCATTATGTCCAAGGAGTGGCCTGGGATCCCCTGAACGAGTACATTGCCACCCAAAGTAGCGATAGATCCATGCATATCTACAGGATCGCGACCAAACCTGGTGGCGCTTTCGAAGTGCATGCCGTGGGCAAGAATACCCGGATGCCACATAGGCATAGTCACTCAAGGACGCCGAGTACTACGAGCAGACCCAAATTTTTACGACAAGAATCGGTCACCAGCGATGCAGATTTTTCGTCTGCCATCACGGATTTTGATGATATGCAAAGTACTACGTCTGGGGGGGCGCCTTTAACTCCTGCCTTGTCCGTCGCGAGCACGCCTGCCTTTGCTGTTCCGCCACCTCCTATCGAGGCTTCTAGTAGGAGATCCTCATTCAGTTCAAATGCCCCTGGTTCACCGACGACCTTCACCGGCAACAGTCGCTATGGTCGTTCCCCTTCACCTATGCCACCACTTCCTGCAATCAGAAGCCTCCCATCTCCTTCGGTTTCAGCTGCTGCTCTATGGGCGAGCGTGAAGCTTTATGGAGATGAAAGTTACACAAATTTTTTCCGTCGACTGACTTTTAGTCCCGACGGAGGGCTCCTTCTGACCCCAGCTGGACAGTTCGAAGACCCATCGGTAAATCCACAACCGACAAAGAGTGGAGAGGATTCGGTTCCTGCAAGGGGTAGGCGTGGCCATCCATCCGAAGGGGGATCGACATCAAATTCCAGTTCCTCTGTTTACATTTATTCGAGAGCGAATTTTACTAAACCGCCAATTGCTCAATTACCTGGAAACCAAAAAGCAAGTGTTGCCGTTCGATTCTCTCCTATTCTCTATGATTTGCGCCCTGGAGTTCTATTTCCGACTTCTCCTGAAAATGAAGAAAAAGACCGTCAACCCAACTCCAAGAAGGGCGATGACACACCTACCGGCTTTTTGTCGAAAGGTATCGAAGGATCTATGGATGTAGATATCATTGGCCCAACACCTGGTCGCCATCAGCATTCTTCCACCCCTCTTCTTCTCACTCCCCAAAAAACACCGGTTCAGAATGCATTTTTTACGCCGACTGCACCATCGAGTCTCACAACATATAACATCCTTGCCCCGTCACCAACGCTCTCACCTTTAGACCTGAGGCCACCGACTCCTGCTGCATCGAAGCCTTCTACGCCTGTACCTCAACTCCAGAGTCAACCGCCGAGTGGGCATGGGTCTAACGTCCAGACTGGTTCTCTGTTTGCGTTGCAGTATCGATTGCTTTTCGCTGTCGTGACAATGGATTCTGTTGCTATCTATGACACCCAGCAGGCATCCCCGATATGTCTGCTCACGAAGTTGCACTATGACGAATTTACTGATATGTCATGGTGAGTCGCTCGCTGAATTGAAGATTCATTTATAATTTTTTTTTTTCAGGTCGCCCGACGGACAGTGTTTGATTCTTTCATCACGAGATGGCTACTGTACCTTGGTCATATTCGATGACATCCTGCCAGCGTATCATACCCAGCAGCATACACTTCAACTCCAATCTATTGCTCAACACCATTCCGTGCCTTTGACGTATTCATCTTCTGGTCACCACCCGTCAGGTTCCATGTCTCATTCTACACCTGCCGCTACACCTCTTTCTACAAATGTCAACCTGCCATTCGTCACAGGAAATACACCACTTCAACCCAACCCAAGGAAGAGGGAGCCGCCGCTAACGCCCGCAGCAAGTGTGGATGGGTCAGAGAATACCTCTGCTGAAATTGCGGGGCAGTCGTTGGGCGAAATCCAAGCCTCTGATCCTCCGAAGAAGAAGAGGAGGGTTGCTCTTACACGTGTTGGTGATCTGGAGTCATAAAGTCATTTTGTCAAAAATCCTTTCCTTTCTTGTACTCTAGTCTATTTCCCTTGCCTCGATCTCATCCATTGTCTTTTGTACTCACAACGGACGACTCAGTCTCCGTCAGGAGGCTCGTTCCGTGTTGGTCACCATCTATAGTATATCGAATTCAATGTAACTAGTTGTGTCTGTTTAGAAACCGTCGCATTTAGGAAGGAGTTCGATTAAAAAACTAGGTCACAACTTGAGTGTGTTCAAGCATATTGTCAGTCGAGTTCCACAGGACGACCGTTGTGTGCGGTTGTGCATGAATGAAGTGGGTTCCTTCCCAAACATTAATATTTTTCATCAATTTTGAAGATTATCCAGTCTTTGTAAATTCTTCTGTACGATATTGTTATCAGACTGTCATGTACTCGCTGCGAAACATTGGACGATCCGCACTTCAGTTTTATAACCACCGAGCACTTCCGCGAGTTTCATTGAGTTGGCACGAAGATAAAATGGTCAATAGGACTGGCTGAGTTGTTTGGTGAGGGCGTGTCAGAATCGGTACCACAGTATTTCAGTGGACCAGGCTGCGTACATCAAGTGAGCATCAATAAATAGAACATCATCTCTGTGGCTCCAGAAGAACTGCTTGTGTGACTTCGGAAAAGGGTAATGAGAACGTGAAAATGTTAATGAGGTGAATTGGTATCCGAGAGAAAACTAGAAAAAATTTGACCTAACCGAAGCACCTGGCACTCCCTTTCAATGCTACCGTGCTCAACATTCAACAACAAGAATTGACGTGCCTTGATAAGCTCCAAGCATGTTGCACGCCCAGTGCATTGATGTTCGTATCCATGCGAGAAATCAATAAAGTGAGCAGATTCATTCTGCAAGACTATGTTGGAAGTCCGAAGGTCTCCATGCTGAACTCCGCATTTGTGAATGAGACAAAGTTCTTCCAACAACTGATGACTATCATAGCCAGGGATGGAATTATTAAACAAATAATCACGAGGAAGAAATGGCGCACCGTTGATCCATGCTGAGGTCTGAGATTTTTTCTACACTGCAACCCATATAGTCCATAACCAATGCTTTGAGGTGCTCCGAGCCAAAAAATCCATAGATTTTCGGTATGCATAGTCCTTGCAAGTCTGACAGAATCTCGTAGATACGAGCTTCTCGCTGTAACATTTTTTTTACAATTTTCCAAGGCGCAATTTTGATGGCATACTTCTCGTTTAAATTGTCCACTGCGCCAAGGAATACTTGTCCCGAGGCTCCATGACCAATACACTCGGTGAGCAATATTTCAATTTGGTCAAATAGAACCAATGATGCATTATATGCGAATGGGTCTTCTACAGCGTGGGAGGTAGGTTCATGGTAGAGCAGAAACGACCTGGATATAGTGCCACCGGGAGTATGGGTATGGAAGATGGCCTTGCCCTTTTTCTTGAAACAAAAATGAGTTCAGTTTCTCCTCTCTGAAACCCAGAAATACGTACAGGGATTGTTGACACAATCTACTCTGAGTTACAGGGTTCGAGTCCTGGATAACTGGTGAGGGGATGGGAGGAATGGTGAAGGTGGGCTGGTACAATTGAAGGTCGTTGGTGTTGCCAAGAAGAGTAAATATGATAAGCGGTATCAATGGCGTCGCAATATCGGTGCAATTAATGATATCCGAACACGCCAGACCATAACGAACCTGCCCAAGAGTGTGCGCATTACGGAACAACGAAAACAACATAAATTTGTGGCCGCCAAAGAGAATACCATAAGGTATTAAATTCGATCCGCCGATCATGGAGACACCCATCTAGAATAATAATGGCTGGTTAGCACCTCAGTTTTGGTATTGAGATACTTTCGGCTAACCTTCATAATAATAGTAGACCGTGCACCCTCCTCATTGAGTCTCAACTCTAAAGAGGTCCCAGGATGCCCGTCCTCGACGTGTTGGGCAAGCGCGAGAATACCTGGGGTGAATGTGTCAAAAACCGTCCAACTCTTGTCTTCTCGGTGAAGACGAGGTGAAGCATCTGGACTCTGGAGTGGGACATATCAAAGCATCCGGAGTTTGGCTGTAGAGGGTCCTTCTCACTTTTATGGCTGGTTTAGCAGGATTTTGATCCACGTCTTTAACCGCATATCGGATGAGTGGGAGAAGTAAAATGTCCCATAACTGAGCTGTGGTTTCTTCGCTACTCAGTTCGCCTGCGGGAGTATCAAGCAGATCTTCTGGCAGGTTATCGATACAGTGTGTGAGTTGAGGACTTGGTGGCATGTTACCGCCAGGTGCAGTCGGCAAATACGCACGAAGCCTTTGCATCATGGACTCTGCAAGATCTGCACTGTGGACAATCCAGTAAGGGAGGTGGTGTCGAGGTGGAGCAGTGATTGGCGCATAAGGGGCGGTGGACGATCGGGAAGGGGGTTGCCTCTGTGCTGGAACCTGTGGAATTAGGATTTGAGATACAATTTCTTGTAGGGTATTAGCCATACTGGGACCTAAAACCTACTACTAGTAGTGGTACTGTTATCTAATGTGTGACTCTTGTGACAAGTCACAACTCACCTTTCCAAATCTCCAAGTTCATATTCTTGGGCGAACAGGCAAACGATGTCAGCCTTCGGGAACTTTGGAGCCTCGAATACGAATCCTGCGAGTTCAGGAGGGCTTGGTGCCCAGAATACAGGCCAACCACCATCTAGTTCATCCTTGTTTGGATCGACAACTACGAACTCAAATCCCCTACAACCACAGCCTACACTGCCGTCATTGTTCGGGGCGAGCGGTACAAATGTTGGAGGAGGGTTATTTGGGGCGACGAACACAAATACAACGAATACCACTGGGACTGGAGGCCTTTTTGGTTCAAATGTAGCAAATCCATCTGGAACGACACAAAATACGGGAACCTCTTTGTTCGGAAACACGCCAGCGCCGAACAATACGACTTCACTTTTTGGAGGAGGTTCAACGACGAACACGAATACCCCGGCACAGGGGCGACCGTCGTTATTTGGGAACACTGGAACCCAAGCTCCTTTATTCGGTGGTACAGGGTCGTCCACGAATCCTAGTGGCGGTAATAATCTCTTCGGTAATACAACCTCAACCAACACCGGAAATACTGGTGGAGGCCTTTTTGGAACTAATACAACCAGTGCCCCAGGTGGAGGTGGGCTTTTTGGTACTTCGGCCACCAATCCGGGTGGATCAACGGGAGGATTATTTGGAGGCGGCAATAGTGGTACCACTGGAGGACTTTTTGGATCAAACACAAATTTCCAGCAACCAGCGGGCAATACGACTGCTACGACGAGTCTTTTTGGGAATACAGCAAGTTCGAACATCTTTGGTTCGAAACCTGCGGGGACGGGTCTTTTCGGCTCAACTACCGCTAATCCACTATTTGGAGGCGGGCAGCAGCCGCAGCAACAACAAGCTCAGCAGCAGCCACAGTTGTTTGGGTCGTCGACAACAAATCCACTTTTCGGAAGCTCAAACAAGACCAATCCCACTCAACCTTCGACTGGATTAACTGCTTCAACATTTGCTCCGTCAGGTCTCCTGGCGTCGAGGACAGCGGTTTCACAGCAGCAGCCTGCAGATGCGCAAGCACAATTCCATAAACTTCTGCAGAGTGTAGAGGGGATCTACACCGCATGGAGTCCACAATCGAGAGATTGTCGCTTTCAGGTTATTTTTCTACACCTTGGTTGTCCATCTATTAGATTGACATTTTTTATAGTACCCGTTCTACAACCTCGTTGATCCCAAACAGGTTGGTTTATATGTTCGCCCTCCAAATGCAACCAACGACGCAATTTGGGAGAAAGCATTGAAAGAAAACCCTGATCCTTCATGGTGTGTCTTGTGTGCTCCCAGATACCAGTATTGTCTCACTTTCTTGTCTGCCAGTCTCGTTCCTGTCATCGCAATTGGATTTGACGACCTCCGTGCCCGGGTTGACGCCCAAAGTAGCCAATCTACTTCTCACTTACAAAAGCTCAAAGACATTCAGTCGCGGCTAGATGCGCTTCGAACTCAGCATTCCGTGTCGAATTCGTCAAGGATACTACGATCGACTGCTCTTCAGATCCAGCTGTCACAAAGAGTGTTGCAGCTTTTGCAACACTTGCATTTATTGATACCTTCAGTCCGATCAAGTGCATTACGGCCAGAAGAAGAGGCACTTCGAGGGAAATTGGAGGAGATAGACGAAGACCTGCGTCGAGGACGAATCAAAGGGCGCCTCAACGAACTTTGGGCCCTGATAGGTGCGATAGGTGCGGGTTCACAACGAGCTGGTGCAGGATCGGAGGGGGACTGGGCAGTCGTTGATGAGGAGGGACTTTCGCAGATCGTCCAGATTTTGGCGGAACAACAAGTTGGTTTGCAACATCTGACACAGATTTTGCAGAAGGATTTGAAGGACTTGGCGGTGATTATGGGTACGAAAAGTAGTGGGCCGTTGGATGAGGCGGATGCTGAGGCTGGCGAAAATCTATGGGCATCAACGAGCACGTTGAGGGCAAGTACCCTGCGATAAGCATGTTCCGATTGGTTAGGTTCAAAGGCGTAGAAGAGATTGTTCTGTGGACTGAATTCGAACTACCACATCGTTGAAAGGCGCACTTACTCTGAGAGGATAATGTCTGACTCATGAAGCCATAACAACCTGACCAGCTTCATTTAGAAATCTTGCATCTTGCCAATGGGGGATGTAAACAACATGTATGGGATGATCCTGGTGCTGACGATCGAGCCGGATGATGACGATGATTGGGAATACGAAAGGATTGTGGGGTTTATTATCGCATTGAAGGAGCCGCTTACGATTGGGGACTTATCTGGACTGCTTGATCTCCGAGAGACGTCTGACTCGGATCCAGCCGACTTGATCCACTTCGTTACAAACCTGAGAACGGTGTCAGTGGTCAGTGGAACGGAGAGCGTCAGCAATGACACGATTCCCCGACTACACAAGTCATTCGTCCGAGTCGAATATATCACCAGCAAACGAAGTAATCCTCAATTCCGCATTGACGTTCCCATATTTGATGATCGGATTGCGACGAGATGTTTGCAGCTGGTGAAAATTTTGAGGAATGGTCTTTATTACCGGCGAAGAGTGTCCGGTATACTATTCATAACTGGATGAGACATTTATCTGGCGAAGGAGTTTTGGGATCGGGAGTTGGTGTTCTTGGTGGTGCAGAAGGACATGAGAGGATTCTGGCGAAGACCACAGCATTGAGGAACGGATTAATGTCGGCTTCAGGTGACTATCGCGCACACTTCTATGACCCGCGATTCGACCTCCCACCGCCTAAAGTCTTGGCCCTACCTCCACGGTACACCCACAGTTCTACTATCCGGGTTTCAAATCCAGTCTGCGCTATTGCTATATCTTCAGACTATATTGATTGTTTCTGGAGACACTGGCGGGTTTGTGCATACATGGGACAGCAGATCTCAAGAACTGATTGGGAAAGCAGGCAACCAGGGTGGTTATATATCCTCGGTCTGTTTCTCTCCTGATTCACATTGGCTTGTCTCTGGAAGTCAGGAGAAGACTGTTCAAATGTGGGATTGTCGAACAGGGCAGGCGATGGGCCCTCCACTTCCTTGGGGACACAGGGATGTCGTCACTTCAGTCTGTACTGATGGGATTTACATCATCTCAGGAAGCAGCGATTCAACTGTCCGCATTTGGAGCTGTGTCCGCTTTTGGCGCTTCGACCCATACCGGGGTGATCAATGTCGGCGAAATTGTTTGTGTCGTTGCTCTTTCCAAGGGTGGTCGCGTTGCTGTAGCAGTGGGCTACGTTGTACGTATCTTTGATATTGCGACTCATGAGCAAATAGCCTCGATGAGGGGTCATACTGGTAGTGTGGTGGCAATTGCCCTATCGGCTGATGGCAGTCGGATCGTCTCAGGGAGCGACGACAAGACAGTTCGTATATGGGATGTCCAGACCGGAAGTGAGACCCAAAGACTCGATGGACATAAAAGCCGTGTAAATTCTGTCGCTTTTTCTTCCGATGGCCAACGTATCTGGGATTCCCAAACTGGTCAAACAGTCGGCACTCCACTGATAGAGCATACCCACCGTGTACAGGATGTTTTCTTCTCACCTGACGACCTTCACATCATTTCAGGGAGCCTCGACTTTACCATTTGCATTTGGTCTGCGGTATGCAAGTGGCACAAACCCTCCCAGAAAATCACTTGTATCCACCTTTCAAGACAATCAACTCCCCCTCCCAAAGACCGAATCTCACTCGAAGGTCATCCTTGCGTCGTATCTGCTTGCTACTCTCCCGATGGCTCCCTCTACGCTGCATCTACGTTGCAGGGTCACGTATCTATGGGTCGCACACTGTTATGGGAGATAAATATTTCAATCCATCCAATCCACGCCCTTCGACTTTCAGAGACGCAACTCGTTTTGTCCACTGCAGATGGTTCTATCTTATCTTGGAATTTATTGGACGGGAAACCGACCCACGACAACGCCATTAGTCGTGGGCCGCAACTTAATGCGAGCATTCTCCATCGATCCACAAACCTATCCAATGACGCGGTTACCTCGGTTTCGACGCAGGTTTATGGGCCTTTATTGACGGTTATCTCATCAGATTCGAGCGTGAAGAAGGATCCATCACTATTGTCGATCTCCAAGATTTCTTGTTTGTCCTTTGCTGACCTACCTTACTTCTCCATGACGCAATCCTTGGATACCAGACCAAAGACTGATCACAATATTCTCATGCTTATTCTCATGCTTATTTCAAATCAGAATGTATTGTAATCAATGAGCTGCTGGTCAGGTTGCCCATCGGTTCAGCCAAAATGCATGTTTAATATCGAAATCTGGGATTAGAGCTCTTTTTGAGAGAGCTAAAACTTGGTTGTCAATGGGTCGAGATATAATTATATGGTTGAACATAAATAACAGGAAAGGGCGTGGAATTCTATGGTCCACTTATCAGTGCATGCACGCCCAATACAACCAGAAAGCAACAATAGCACACGTAGCCATAATAATTGCCATCACTCGATCTCCAAAATCCGACCAGAAATCATTAACGAAAAACGTTGGTCTCAATGGTGGGTCAACAGAAACCTCTACCCGATGGATATATGCTGGAGTGTCGCTGTCAGTTATGATGAACAGAGTTTGCCGCCGTTCATCGTATCTCCACCTGTCACTCTCCGACAGGCCTTGGACCACAAGTTGTCGTCCGTGAGTCATTCGTGAAGGTACGAAAATCTCCGACTCGCAAGATGTGAGCGGTGTTTGTAGCGTTCTAGGCGGGGTGGAGGCATCAAGTCCCACGAGTCGATCGTTGCCAACTACATCCTTCACAGCTCCTCGATTCGCCCATGTGAAACTGAAAGTCCCAGTGTTCATCTCGTACTCGAAAGAGAGTGGGATACCTGCCGTTTTCGCAGGATACGGGCGGACGATGGAGTCAAGGATCCTACCCCCGTTGTCCAGAGAAGCGGAATCCTGTTCGTAGTAGAGAAGGGAGGAAGGAAGTGCTCGCCCTTGACTGAACCATGAAAAGTTCTCGCCATTCCAATTGTCTCCTTTTCGGTCCGTATTCTCCGGGTTGTAGTTCCAAAGACTGGAGAAAGCAAGTGTCAAATTACAAAACTGACATTCGGGATTGCCACGAACGTAAAGCCGACGAGTGATTGCTCAAGACCTGTCATCATCGCATCCATCATCCGAGCCTGCCAGACAAAATTGTCGGTTTCAAATGCTTCGAGATTGCTACAGAAGAATATAAGTGGGGATCCACTCAAATTAGACGAGGACGAACTTCATGTCCATGGGGATACCACATTCGCCAATTATGACAGGGTTCTCTCCAAGAGCACGATAACCATTTTCGACTATGTTCCGTATCTGGAGGGTATAGTTATCACGAGCACCCCTTTGACCCCAGTAAAAGGTTTTTAACAAGAACATGCCCTAAACATACGCAATTAGTTTTCTGCAATATTCAGTCACTCATCATCCACACGGACCCTTGACAATCCTTGCACATTGACAGTGAAATCTCCGAATGATTTGATGAACAAAGCTCTGAGGTCGTACCAATGCGGAGCAAATATCATGTTTGGCGGTCGCCTTTCTTTCGTCCATGATGTAGGACAAAACTAGAACAGAAGGTCATATTATCATCCGAATGTGAAGAACTGTAACCGACCTCATTTGGAATTGCCTCCAAGAGAACAAGCTTGTCAGGGGAACTCAACTTCCTCACCCGTTCGCTCCACTTCAGAGCAAAAGGATAATAAAAATCAACGTAGAAATCGATCTGTTCAGAATAAACTTCAGAACTTTCGTTCTCAGATAAGAGGTGACTAACCTCCTTGCCAGTGTCGGGGTGCCGTCTAAAGTAATTCTCCCGCAAGATGACGGGCTTATTTGTGGTCGAACTCCAACGCCACAAATCATGGTATTCCCAAATACAACGGCCTTGCGTTGGACCATCAGGTGCCCACGCTTTCACGCCTTTCTTGTTTAGAAGTGTGTAATGCGTTAGTTTTGTTGGCACTGGAAACGAACGCGACCATGTGCCGACCATTGTTGGATGGCCAGCACCCAATTGGAATGATTCAAATGCAGAAGCTGTAAATAATTATGACATTCGTTTTGTGAAAAAAGCAGGCGCTTACGTATATGAGAAAGATGGAGGTTGGTATTGTAATCAAATGAATGTAAGGAGGGGAGATTGATATATCCGTGATGGATCTCGTTCATCATCTTTGACATGGCATCAATAGACTGTAAGAGGAGTGAAATGAAATACCAACTTGAAATCCGACGACACCTTCCAGGTCGCCAACGGCCCTAACAACCATGTCCCACATATCAAGAAAAGCATTTTGCAAGAAGTGTTGAACAGGGACGTCCTTATTATTCTTGTCATTTACAAGTGACTTCGGGGTGAAGAGGTCACCTCCCCAGAAGCAAGTCCTGATTAAGGATCCGGTCAACTGCGTCCAATACGCGATTCAGGCGATGGTAAACTCACGCCATCGTCGATGCACATAGTTTGTGATAACCGCAAGGCCATAAACCTTGTTCAGTCTCAATATGACCCCCACCTCTCTGACCATGTAACCAGGCAGAACCAGAGTCCTCGATTGCACTCAAGTCAAATCCAACAGCTTGAATTGTCCATGCCGGAGCTCCTGAACCACCAGAGTACCGAGACCAAACGTCTTGATGCATCGAAATGAATGCAGTTAGGCCATATTTTGGAAGAAGTGAAAGAAATTTTCGGATATAATCCAAGTATTCCATGTCGTATATGCCACTGAGCGGATTATTATCTGGTACTGGGGCAAACGGATGGTGGCACTTACGGTCCTGCGTGTTCGACTGCTTCCCAAGTTACCAAGAAACGGACTTTTATGATGTGAAAAAGGGGTTCACGAGTGAATATAATCTGCGAGACGTACTGAAGGTCAATCCCCACCGCCTCAGACGCGAGAAATGCTCATGAGCTTGTTCGAGGGGAAATGGCCGACCAACAAAAGTAACGGAGGCATGGTCGCCAGGAAAGTTCTCATGGTCGTGGTGAGCTGGTCTATTGGCATGGGAGTTCAGGCAATACTATTTATGAAAATGATAGAGCGACGCACATTTTCGACGACCCTGACACGTTGACGCCTCTCAAGTTGCAAACACGACCATAGGCATCGACTAAGTTACGTCCATCGATTTTCATGGAACCCCCAGTTCCTCGTTCTGACCAATCATGTGCATAGGAATGTGTTGATCCCGGATGATAAGACAAGTTCTGCGACAAATGAACTGGCTGTTGTAGAACCGCAAATGAGCTGTGAACTTGGATTAATTGAATTCTGGCAAGTTACCCCGTCCATTGCTTTTCCAGGCTGTATAGTAGCTACATTTGTGCTATCTGTCTCTATGAGAAAGAACGAAGCGTCGTCCAGGTTCGTGCTGGACATTGGTGAAAGGTATGATCAATGGATGGACACGAGTGTGCCATCCTGGGAGTTTGAATAAACCGCGATCAGAATCAGTTTGTCATATCTTGGCTTTGATTGTTCTGATGTCTGACCCAACGTCCAACATTGAGGTTGGGACACAGAGCTCTGCGCCGAATAATGTACAGGCCACGCCTCGCGTGAAATTGTATTTTCCAGGACAGAGGTATCTTGTGTACTTTGGGGTCTTCTATCTGTGTCTCCTGCTACTGCTTACCATACCTTATGTCCAACGCAAGTGAGTCATGGAACTTTTATGTACGGACTGAACTCACTTCCTCCAGCGTGCTTTTCCTCAATTTCATTACTATACCACTATTTGCGGACTTCACCTCTCCAGAACTGTACGGGCTAGCACGTCAGTAATTTCGAGTAATCTTTTGTTCTCAGCCTCACTCATTTACTCTCTAGCAAACAGGACCCTTAATTTCAAAATAATCACACCAGATAACGCAACTATTGGTGCTTGGTTCGCGTTCTCAGACCCATATTACCGTTCTCTGCATTCAATTCCGACGAATCCTGCTGAGCACGTAATACCAGCACTTAAACACAGCCCGGCTATTCTCTTCCTGCATGGTAATGCAGCAACGCGCGCTTTCAGTTCTCGTATTCAGCTCATCAAATCCTTTTCTTCACGTCTTGGGGCAAACGTTCTAATCATCGACTACCGAGGATTTGGCGATAGCTCGGGTACACCCTCAGAAACTGGACTCGTTACAGATGCTAAAGCAGCATTCGATTGGCTCATTTTAAACGGAAAGAGGGCAGAAGATATTCTCATTATGGGACACAGCCTTGGCACTGGTGTTTCTGGACAACTCGGCGCTCAATTTAATAAAGAAGGCATTGTGTGCAAGGGAATCGTCTTTCTTGCGGTAAGCAATGTCCAAAGCATCACTGTTACCAATTATCTGACGTCGGTATAGCCATTCACCAGCATCGTACGAGTACTGAAAGACTACAATATGTTTGGCTTCATCCCACTGACCAAGCCAATATCACTAATTCCCGGAATGGCTGGTTCGTCTGCTTCCCAAAAGGAAATCATAATAATAATAATAATATCTTTCAGGAATATTACAACGAATGGTGGTACATCGTTTCGACACATTACAAGCTGTCCCTGTAGGCACACTTTTATGTCTTGATTTGGTTTCTCACTGTTATCAGAACATTACAGCGCCAGTGCTCATAGCGCACGCAGAAGACGACTGGGATATCCCCGATACCCACTCGGATATCTTATTTCAAGCATTTCTGGACCCCATTCTCCCTCAAGTCGAAACACCCAAGAATCCGTTGCTCATGAATCCCGAATCCTGGCATGAGTTTACAGATCAGCACACGAGGCGCATGGAAGCGTTGGATAAAATAGTCAGAACCACCACCATTCCAAAGTTCGGCCGTGTGGAGGAATTTGATGATGGAAAACGCAAGGTGGTGCTTGTAAAGACTCTAGCTGGTGGACATGACAATATTGGAGCACAAGAAGGACTGGTTGACATTATTGGCAAAACCTTCAGATTTATATAATGTAAAATATGGATTGTACATATGTATTGTTTCCATCATAAACAGCGCGAATCACCCATTTGGTAATCTAGTACTTCCACCACTGGCAGCATCAGAAGTTGCAGCCATGAAAAAAATCGCTTATGTCATCGGTATGTCCTTCAACTTAATAAGATGTTACCAGTGATCACAGGCTACCAGAACACATGGAAGAGGACGAAGACTCCCAAAATACGATGCCACCTTGGGTTGAACTAGAGTATTCAGTGAGCATCATACTTAAATGCGATCGTCATGGTTTTCTCCTTATCTGAACCAAAAAAAGCACATGCGAATCCTAGCAGGCCCAGATGCCCAAGTTCATTTCACTTATCTGTCAAAACCGTCCAGTCAATCGCTCGATTCCGCATTCACCGTGAAATCTCAGAATCCGTCGCTTGCAGAATTTTCTTGCCACCAGGAAAGCGTTTTGGACTTGATGAAAACTTTGGGAATATCCATAGACAAAGTCTGTCTTCTCGATCCAAAAGCTGAGCAAGAACTATCACCAGAAGATGGTGATAATTTCCAATGGTTTTTATTCGGAGTGCGTTGTAGTCTCTGGTATCCAGCTTCCCAAAAAATTTACTCAGACACCCACAGGGGATCCTCGGTAAATCATTCCTGCTTGTATGGTTCAACTGCATCGCAAGGTTCAATTATTTTTTATTTTGCAAGGCGACGATCCTCCTCGGGATCGAACTTCCACCCTTCGAGTTCACGGTTTCCCCTCTCGACGCCTGGGTCCCGTACAAATGACGACAGATACCGCTTTAGGTGTAACCAAACTGGTTGTGGCCGATAAAATGCCACTGGGCGATGTACCTTATATCGTATGTTTTCCAAAAATAAAATTCCCCAAGACTTGTTGAATTCTCAAGTAGGACTGTCATTGACAGGACTACCCCACTATCACGTTCAACGCGAAGGAGTCGGTGGAGATGCCTTTCCGTAAGTACCTTGTTTTGCATTCCCAAAGCACAAATTTAATCGGTCTATGAGGAAGGTTATATTGCCGTTGGTGGGAAAGCCTTGCTTCCTCCGGGCATGAAGGAACTCTTGAAGGAAGATCTCGACAAAGGATTTAGCCCGTAATTCACGCCTACGGAGATTTTTCCTGCGAAATTGGGAAGTGAACTGAAGTAGAGCAAGCACTGACCCATTTTTTTTTCTACAATTTATAAAGTTTGATGTATTCGGAATGTGCTCTAGTAAACTACACATTTTTACTTTACAAGGAGTTAATGCCATTTGAAAGTTTTCAATGTTGTACAAGTAATCCCGAAATAAATATACAATGATATACAATAGGCATGCGATAGTAGATACAGCGGAAGTCCAACCGTTACCGATGTTTGTTAGTAGAAAGGAGAGGAAGTGTTGACAGTCTGGTTGCTAGAAAACCTAGGAACATAATGAGAAACATAAACATAGAGATAAAGTCAAGCCATTGATTGGCCCAGGTAATAATTTAAATCCTAATGTCATGATAGAGAGGCAATATTGGTCGGTTTGACATCCCAAGGGGCTGGATTCCTTGGAACATCAGCCAGGTTCTGGTCCGCCCGGGCATCATTAACCCGATCATTATGATTCATGTCCATCCTTGCCCGACACCGTACGAGACGGAGTTTGGTTCGTTTAATCCCTAACAAAAGACTTAGCGAGAAGAAAAGACATCCAAAAGAAAGCAGCGTACAGGTGGCAATGGTTTCGCGATCTTCATCCATAAATGGATTACCGGTTTGCAATAGATCATCTTGCAAAGCATATAAACACCACAGTGACTCTTCATAAAGCTTTTCGCATTCGTCGGGGGAGGTCATCTGGTCGAGGAGCTCCTTTCGTGCTGCTGTCCGGCTCTGTGATAAGTTGAAATGGGTCCAGTCATGCTTTTGAAAACGTAGAAGTAAAAGCACCCACAAGAAGAAGTGCGCGGTCATAAACAAGCTGATCGAGCCAGCTTTTCGGGCCATCATATGAAACGGGAAGCCAAGTCCTGACTAACTCTGCCCTATCGTTGCACTTGAGAAAATGATCCTTAAACCAATTGAGAGCTAAGAGAAATAAATAAAACAAAGCTGGAAGGAACACAAGAAACGAACCCATCTCAAAACCATCACTGACAACAAAATCTCCATCAGGATGCCTCATCTTCAAGTGTTCTTGGAAATTACGAAGTTTATCGATGCCCTTCTGAGAAAACGACATAAGGAGCATATAGATCGCCACGCAAGTTACAGCGTTGTATTCTGCTTCCATATCGGCATGCTTTCGCCTTCGAGCCTGCTTTTCTGCTTCACCCTCCCGCTTCTCAAATTTTGTAGGATCAGGTAAAGGTTCTAAAGCGGGTCAAAAGTTATCGATAGCTTCGTGCGAAAGTCCATAGGTGACATACTCTGAGGAATGGCTTTCACATACTCGTACATCACGTCTGCCCAATGAGTCAGCACCTCTGTCTTCTGAGCCAATTCCTCTAATGTTGCAAGGAGTTCGTCTTCCATAGGATCCCTCTGTGTGTTGTTGTCCAAAGAAATTATGGGTCGCCTCGGTGATGACGGTGTGCTGGTCTTGAAGTCCAACGACGAAGATCTACGGGTGTGTGTCGCGTGCCCAAAAAGCTTCTTAGAGGCGATGGTAAGAGCGCGGTTAAGCGCATTGGCAGCCGCACGCGAAGCCATACTTGACGGCGAAGACGATATTGGTGGAGGAGCAGGAACATTGCCCGGTGTGGGTGGAAAAGTGATATGGTTCGTAGTGACACGACCGCTAGGAGATACAGGTGATACAGGTGACTGCAGATTGTCGTTTGTATAGTCGCATCCAGAAGGAGGTTTTCGATCGTGCAACGGCCGACGCGGTTGCAGTGTTATTTCTGTCAAGTAGATTAAGAGTTGACAATGATTTAAAATTCATCTCCTACCATCTATAGCTTTGTTAAATTCCACAGCCCGACCATCGCCAACAAGAACGTACTCTTGTCGTAGTTTGCCGTCCTCTTCCGTCTCTCCTGGAATCAAGGATCCCTCCGTCGAGAGTCTCCGATTTTGGGGACGACCAGGCGACCTCTGTTCTCTATTTTCAGGTATGGGACTGTTTCTAGGATTCAGTCTGAAAATGAGGAAAAAAGTACGAGTATATCTTACTTTTCTTCAGAAAAGCCGTTGTCGTTATTGGATGACCGTCGAAAATTGAACTTACTGGGCGGGATCATGGCTTTCGGGTCCAATACTTCAGGGGGGATTACTTTATGATGTTCTGGTGTTGGTGGCCTGCCATTCCAGGTTGATGACTCTGTAGACACTGGCACAGATTCCTGTGGTCTTGGAAACTTCGACTTTGCTAATGCCTTGCTCGCAAAGAATTCCTCATAAGTGGCTCTTTCAACAGGACTTCGTTTCAGAAGCGTTCGAATAAGTGCCTTAATATCTTCGGGAACAGGAAGATCCACACTCCCACCACCACCGTTTTTACTTCCAGCAGATGTGGGATCTTCGTCCGGGAACTTAATGCCTTTCGTGGTATCGATCTTCTTCAGCAACTCCATGTGGTTTAATGCTCGAAAGGGTGCTTTCCCTACCGCCATCTCGTAAAGTACTGCCCCTACAGACCAAAGGTCCGCCTTTGCGTCGTATTTCTCGTAACGCAATATTTCCGGGGCCATGTACAACCTAGTGTGTACGGTAAACGAAATCAGACAGCAGATAGAAAACTTGAGCTTACGGTGACCCACACAAAGTTTCTGCCATCATTGCATTAGGTAATGACCTTGCGAAACCGAAATCTGCAACTTTGAGTATTGGAACGCCTAACGGATGGCCTCGTGCCAGTTCCTCTGGTGAAGCAGGGTTGAGTAGGAGATTCTATCAAACGGTGATTAATTATCATAAGGTTTCAATCAAAAGCAACCTACCTGCGGTTTGATGTCCCTATGGATTAAATTACGGTTTCGCAGGAATTTCAGTGCACGGGCTAGAAAAAAGCGAGTCAGAAAGAGAGTATCGAACATGATGGAAATGGATTTCACCAAGTTGGCGAAGGAAACTCCGAACAGCAATTTCGTCCAAGCCACCAGTGCGCGGGTGCGGATAGTACTGTAGAGCTGCTCCTGGAGCTGGCACGTACTCGAGCCCTTCCACTCGGCCTCGTTTCTTTATGTAATTAGTAAGGTCTCCTCCTGCACAGTATTCCATGATAAGATAGATGTATCTCTCGGCGCGCTAGTGGCGCAATGAGCAGAAAATCTCACATAATGTAAGCGACATACCACGATGTCAACCAGCTTTGTTATATGTCGATGGGATAGCGATTTGAGGATCTGGATTTCACTTTGCAAATTCTCGAATATCTTGGACTTCAAGTCGTCAAGTTTAACAGCCTTGACTGCAACTTGATGTCTGCTCTCCTGCAATCCAATGTTGGTACATTCATGAAAGCCGTCTTCGTGCCTCTCACCTCATGATAACCTTTGTAAACTGTTGCAAAGCTGCCCTTCCCAATCTCGTTCAGCACGACGTATGGTTTCGCATCGTCGCCCTCGTTTCTGCTGGTCATTTTCGATGCCACAGCAAGAGGCATTCGGGAAGTACCACTCCCCAACTTCTTTTATCTTCTCGGAATGCTCAGCCTTCCAGATAAAGCAGGTTCAACAGTGTCATCGTGACAAATAGAGATGACAGATGTTTACGTAAATACGGTCCGGCTGAGTCTGAACCAATCAACTACAAAGTATAGCACACTGCACTCAGAATCCCCATTGCGCAGACTGAGAGCTCTTCATGGGATTTTTATCATTCCCTTCCACTTTCTGGTGGGCTCATTCAATGTCCCCAAATCTGCATGACGTCCAGAGAATACTCTATCTATTTTTGCCCTGCTGGTCAACTGCTGGTTAATGCTAATTCAAAGCTTCAGACAAGCTTCAGAGCAAGAAAACGATACCCAATGTTCGTTTTCTCCTCCGCTGCATTCTTGCTATCAAATTGGTATCGAAATTTATCTTTCTCGTCCCCTATCTGTTAAGAACAGGATAACTTGGATGCAGGATAGGGCTTGGCCTCAGGGACAGAACATGCCCTGTGCCCCTACAGACCACCCAATGCCCAATTTGACAGAGGGGGTGCTGAATACACAGCCAGAAG
>Ga0307517_10002968_pt1 | contig 26808 bp, 16 predicted proteins | sample 23_EM_MG_FD_194515 | JGI IMG/M metagenome (GOLD analysis project Ga0307517, IMG submission 194515) | Populus trichocarpa ectomycorrhiza microbial communities from riparian zone in the Pacific Northwest, United States - 23_EM | ecosystem: Host-associated > Plants > Roots > Unclassified | place... | reverse complement strand
TGATTTAGATTTGATATTTTCCAAGTTACTGTTTTCCGTCTAAATGGAAACAAATGTAGGAAAACAGCTCTGGTAATTTGTGGTCAGGAATCAAGGAGGCTCTGACCGTGTATTTCTATAATTGGCAATAAAGTAATGGTAGTAATAAAGAAAATGAACTAGCCCGCAAACGGAGGAGATGCATGGAGTGTACTAGGACGTGATAGGAAGAAGGTTCAAAGAGTAGAGCGCGTGACGAACCAGATTCGTAGACGCAATCATTATTCTGTTTAGGTACCCTAGATATGTCCAAAAGCCACGTCATTTCTCAATGGCTCCATGAACATAGACCGCGAAAGATTCGATTAAACAATACCCTAATCGCCGCCGCCGCCGCCACTCGATCAGATCTGAGGTCAGCATCCAACGCTGCTAGCATAGTTACTGCCCCCTACCACTACCTCCGTAGTACCTCGTCACATCAAATCTCTTTTTTTACCACCATCATTCTACTAAGTGGTTTTTTTTTTTTTACAATGTTAATTTCTGTTTTTTAAAAAAAAAATTAAATTTATATTTTTTAAAATATTATTCAATAATTTTAATATATTAATATTAAAAATAAAAATAAACTAAAAAATATTTTAAAAAATCACATAACGTTATAATACCAAATTATATAATATACTAATGAAGTTTAATGTCCCTTTTACTAAACTAAAAAAGCTTAGTATTTCTTTTATTATTTATCTAAACACAAATTATTATGAATTAAAATAATATAATAACAAAATTATACTTAAAAAAAACCTTTTAAAAATATAATTAGGATAAAATTATCTTTTTCCTAAGATACATTTCAAGAACAAATTAAATGCAACCAAGCTACTGTCACTGTCATAATTAATGCAACAACAACCATCTTATCAGCATCATCGCTCCATCTCCATCACTTCTTTATCATTGCCACTTCACCATCATTATACCACCACTACTTTTTTTCATTATTGACTGCAATACACAGTGGAAGATATGTTCATATAAAACATTTCGCGGGAGAAGATTTAACTTTTAAATTTTTTTTCTTTTGTAAACCCTCTTCACATAAAATAAATCATATAGAGTGATGGTTAGTGATAAGAGTTTGGAACCAGGAGATTTGTTCTTTCTATGGTTTTAGGTTCGAGTTATGTGGTTACTCATATAATGGTTATTGGAGGCTTACATGATCGTTAACTTCAGGGGTCGTGGGATTGGTCGAGGTGCGCGCAAGCTGGCCCGGACACTCACATTAAACTAAAAAAAAAAATCAACATCAAACCTGAGAAATTTAGATAAATTGATTAGATTTTAGATTTATTTGTTAGAGGTTATCAATTCGAGTCTCAAAAAAATTATTATCATTGAAGTTTTACATTGTCATTAACTTCAAGACTCGTGAAATTAGTTAAAGTGTGCACAAACTGACCTGTATACCCACGTTAAAAATAAAACCAATATCAAATAAAAAATTAACTCAATTAGTCAAGTTATAAGTTTGTTTTTTAAAAATTTTCAATTTAAATTTTATAAATTTCAAAACCATTTAATATTTATATAATTATTAACTTTAAGATTCAAGACAGAAAATACATTAAAAAAAAATCAGCAACGTTTTCAGATTTGAAGATGAGAATAAATGGAGTAATTACCCACTTGCGGCATGAGCCATCACCTACACCATTAGATTTAGGGCCATGCATCGTCGATTTGGGTTCGTACAGGCTTGATAGGGGTTAAAAAAAACCTCAGAGTAAAATAAATTTGGGACCACAACATAGAGTCCCGGTGTCTACATCAACTTCCTCAAGCCTCAGTCGTTGATATAAATGGGACCACAGATCCATGGCACACTGAAAGGCTGGCAGTGTTTGTTTTTTTAAGTGCAATCATGTTTTCAAAGATTTTATTTTAAAAAATAATAATATGATAATATTAATATATATATATATATAAAAAAATAAAAAATATTTTAAAAAACATAGTCTACAATAATTTCAAACACTAATGCAGACGTAAAGATAATTCAAACACTGACGCCGACATGAAGATAATACGCGGGATATATTTTAGCCACCTTTGCTTACGCGGCAACGATACCTTGTCAAACGAAAGAGAGATTATCGACCAAGAATAATACAAATCAAATCTGCAAGTAGCCCATCACATCATCAAATGGAGAATTTAGACAGCAACAAATAAAGAATATATATTCTCGGACCATTTTTAGCTTGATAAAGAAATAAAGGGATTGACAAGACGGTAATCGCAACCTCTTGTCAAGGATTCAAGTAGCTCTGCCAAATTGGGTTGATAAGGCTTTATCGAATTCACTGAAAGATTTTTTACAAGAGAACCACAACCGTGGTGAGAGTAAATAAATTTACCTATAAATGAAATGGTATGTGGTTTTCACTGTGCACGATTTCCTGTTTATCTTCTTCTCATATTTTACAGTAGATTATAATAACGTAATTTTTGAAATTTCTGTCAAACATTCATTTAAGTCCCCTGTCTTTTTTAACTCTTAGGTGATTGATGCTTGAATTTTGAAAAATTTATTCAACCTGTAACGGCTAACGAAATAGTAGTATTCAAAGCTTCACACCTTGCTAATAAGAGAACCTCATTTTTCATATATAGGTCTAGAAACAGGTCGTTCGTTCACATAATGACCAGTCCAAGAATACAGTAGGCCGACTGGCTATATCATTACAAATCTTTCATTCTCAAACAGGGAATCCGGCAGTACACTGCAGTACTAGACTTATCTATTGTCTCCCGTCTAAGCTCTTCAAAGTTTCCCAATTTGAAAAACATTTGTGCCAACTGATGGGATATACTAATTTACTAAACATCTTGCACACAACTCTGTCAGCAATTACTTTCTCCATTAGGCTTAGCTTGCATGGATACATGCACGGTGGATCATGTTGGAAGATGAAACAAAATACAGACCAAAGCATGGCAATGAAGAGATCATATTCACCTACAACCATATATGGCTACGAGCGCGACTGTGCATGCTCAGGTTTGTGGGTGTATTCATAATCAAGATGAACAAAGGCACGCTCAATCTCTGGCAGTAGCTCGAGCTTCTCTTGCAAAGATTCCCCAATGTCGTGAGCCTCCTGCAAGGGCATGCTCGAAGGCAGGACAATGTCAACCTCGACAAAATAGTGAGACCCAAAGGTGTAAGCCCTAACTGTATCAATGTGTCTAATGGCCTTGTGATGGTTCCAGCAAAGGTATGTTAGTTTTTGTAGATAATCTGGTGTAGCTGATTTTCCAACAAGAGAATTCACATTCTCCAACACGGTCATTGACCATGTGCGAATGGTGTACAAGGCCAGCTGCACCAATATCAAACACATTTTTTTAGCACGTGCAGATGCAGTAAGTAAAAGCAGAGGTTTTCATTAAGCTTATTTGATTCCCTAAAACAAGGCTAGCAAATGAAAGATTCAAATCTGCATCTATGAGCTCTAAATCTCGACGTGGTCAGTTTCACCTTATGGAGAAGCATAATCATTTTGCGTGCCCTATTGCTTAAGAGGTCCCAAAAGGGGTGGATTAATAAAAACAGAAGAGAGCAGGATAGTTGCACTCATCTATAATGTTGTCCTCATTTGTAACAGTTGAGCATCTCAAGAGTCCAACAGATAGCTATATGTAAGTGATAGATTCAGATACGTTTGCCAAAGAAATCAAGACTCCGTTTGCAATGCAAGCACCAGAAAGACTGTAGATGGATTTAACCATTATAGATAGCTACTATGTAAACTACTAGTGCAGAATTCAAATAGAATAGAGCTACCCTGGTGCCAAAGAAGAGCAGAGAAAAGTAAGAACAGGCAGGGGAGGGAGGGAGTGCAATCACTTACAACTATAGCACCAACAGGATCCATCCAGTCCTCCAAGTAATTAGCAAGAAGTGCCGCAACAAGGCCAATGGTATTTGTAATAACATCAAAAAAATGATCCTGGGCATAAGCTTTGACAATCTCATCAGTAAAGGAGCGACAATAAATCATCAGCACAAGTTTCACCAAGGTCACTGATAGCATAATGCCCACAATCCAGCGCTCTTGCTCCTTGGTCAGATCAAAGTCACTCTCCTGGAAGAGCATTACAAGAAATGTGAGATGTGGTCACACATCATCCTTTCAAGTACACCTAGTAGTCCCTGCCGTCTCAAGAAATAATAAGGTGTTTGTTGATTGAAAACATTGAAAATTGTGAATTTCCAAAAATGAAATCCACTTACATCAGACAGCAATGCGCGCACTGATTCCAATATAATCTGCAATCCTAAAGTTGCCATGACAGAGGCAAAAACAAGAATCCCCTGCATATGATTCACAAGTTTGGGAAATCTATTATTTCATTAGACAGACTTCCATATTCATAAGCAGAAAAGAGAAATATGCCCACTGTTATTCAGGCATATAGCAATAATGAAACAGAAAAAGAAGAAAAAACTTAGCAATGAAACAGCATCAAGATCATGATGAAGTTTATTGCACTCGTACTGGAAAATTTGACCGGAAATTGAAAGCATAATTGATAGAGGACTGACCAAAGGCTGCATGCGTTTCTTTCCAATGGGATACTGATAAGGGTTTGGTGTTTGCATAGAGAATGCAGTAAACCATAGGATAAAGCCAGACAAAAGATCAAGAAGAGAGTCCAAAGTGGACGCAATGATGGCTAATGAACCACTTTTGATGGATGCATAAGTCTTAGCTACAAAAAGAACCATATTTGCAAAATTTGATATTCTAATTGCAAAGGTCTCACTTCTAGCCAAAATTTCCTTCTCTTCCTGCAACAACAGCAACGGCAAAAATTTCAGCTTAAACCATCAGTCATGCACTGAAACAAAGGGAATGAAGCCACACAGACCTTTGACATTCCAGGAATAAATCCACGCTCTGCCAAAGCATCCATTTCATTAAAGCCCTCGAGCATTTCCACCTGCTGCTGATAGTACTCAGCTATGTCATCTTCGGGACCTAAAGCCATCAAGCAAAGTGGTCGAGACATGACTCATATACCATTATCCATAGCAATAATTTTTCCTTACATTAAAGGTACTAACATTAGCTGCAAAGAGACGACTATTCAAGCCAAGTCATGAAAGGAAGGGCTTTGCCAAAACTTTTGAATCATAGACTCTAGTTCATGACATTATCAAAACTAACCCGCGACTAAAACCCCTGCCAATAAATCATGATTAGTTCTTCATTAATTCAATCCACCATATCTAATCATTTTTTTAATCAATTATAGTGTTAAAAATCCTATAAATGGAAAAGGAATATCGTCATATGCACGTATAAAAAATTAAAAAACACACCCCAATTCGGTTTTTTTTTTTTTTTCGAACTCCGATTATACACGCCCACACACTTGAAAGGGTGGGAGATAAACATGTAAGCTAAAGATTTGGCAATATCAAATCTAACTCACCTACATTAGTGCTTAAAAACTTTAAGTTGTTGTCATATTATCCCATTAAAATCTCATGCTTAATCAAACACTTTAAGTCACGTATATAAAATCCTACCAGTCAAACACCAACCCATCGGATTTGTCTTTCATACCAACCTCTGCTGTAATTTACACAGCTAGAGCCAAACACTCACGGTACCATCTTAACAACCCAGAAACGTTCAAAAAAGGATCAAACACATTTTTTTGTGACCCGAGAAAAAAACCCAGATACGCCAAACTTGAAAAAAATCAGTACTTTGACACCAAACAAGGAAAAAACAAAAAGAAAATCTGACCGAATATTGCCATTTAATTAAGACCAAAAAGAAAAACATTTTCAAAGAGATTAAGCAAAACAAGCATGACAGTTTATTGTTACTTTAATAACACTAATTACTACAGAAAAAATAAGTATTTTTTTTAAAATACCTAAAACTCCATAACAATCATGAATTCCGCGAGGAGGCCTTTTCTCTTTGCGTTCGGGTGATAACTGATACCCGTCGAAGTTTAACTGCCACGACCCGTCACCTTTGTTGTTTGGAGACAGCAGTGAAAGCTCCTCCTCGTTCTCGTTGTTCACCGGTTCCACCATTTTCGGGTTGATTTTCTGGTGAAGGTGATTTGTAGCCTGGGTGGTGTCTGTGTGCTCTTTACAAGTAGGTTGTATTTAGCAAGTATTGGATATGTTACCCGTGCTTCTCCCTTTATATAGAAAAAAGTGATAGATTAAAAAAAAAGGAGTTTTAGGTTAAAATAAAAAAGTTTGAAGTTATTGATTTAAGTGCTAATTTAAATAATTTAAAAATACAATAATTAATAAATTAATAAATTAAATAAAAATAACAACAAAAAATATATATAAATAACTACGCATGAATCTATTCAAATTATTGCAATATTTTGCAGTTTTTTTTAAGGGGGACAGAATTTTGGATATAGTTGAAAAAAACTTGTCCAAATTTTGTTAAGATTATTTTTCAACTCCATAAAAATAATTAATTGAATTAAATATCAGATTAACAAAGTAAATAATAAATCTAAAAAATATTTTTTTTGTTATATTTAGACCGGGCAATAGTTTCACTACAGATCATCTAGCTTAACTATTGAGCTTATTGATTCAATTTTATAAACTGGTCCACCAATCCATATAAAAACTATAACTTTGTCTAACCTGCATATTAAAAAACAAATTGTAATTAATATTTTAAGATTTTACTATTCACACAATAACTTACCTTTGTATTTACGTGTCAGCTGGTTGGTCGGTTTAACTGACTATTATGAAACAGTTGACTGAATAGCCATGGAATTTAATTGATGTTACGTTTATGAAACGAGACAACAAAAAATATGCTATTTTACCAAAATTTATTATAATTTATAACCGCGGTATTTAAATAGATATCGTATTGTAACATTAATTAAATTTTGTTGTTTTTAACCTCAACATAAAAAAAAATGCTATTTTATCAAAAAAAAAATTGCTCTCATATTAATTCATTATTTTTAATTTTTTTATGATAATTGAACAATTTATTCAAAGTATTATATCCTCTAGAAAAATTATGTTGTTTACGTAAGGGTCCATCGTGGGTCCTTGACCAATGATGATTTCCTCCCGGAAGCTTGTTGCGTTGCTGGGTCCGAGTTTGATATTTTGGATCGGGCGTTGGATTTTTTATTCCGACCCTTTTGAATTCTAGGGTCGTCCAAGGAGCACGTGGGTGTGATTACTATTTTTGTTTCTGTTTTTATATATTTTTTAAAATTATTTTTAAAAATATATATTAAATAATTTTTTAAGTGTTTTTTTAATGATTTTGATGTTTTTATGCTAAAACAAAAAAGAAATATCTTGATATATTTTATAATTAAAAACTATTTTAAAAATTAACTTACATTATATTAGATTCTCAAATACCTCCTTGTAACATCACCCTTGTCTCTGCCATTATGACTTGAAAATGAAAACTTTGATTTTGATTGCAAAATATCAAGAAGCATGATATGATGACGAAAATAAAAAAGATAAGGAAATCTTTGCTGTTGCAAGTTGCAATTCTTGTGGCAATTTGAAATAAAAGGATTCCTTTCCTTTTTTCAAAAAGCAACGTGTGCTTTCATATTAATTTAATTCATTTTTTTTTATTTCTAAAACTTAAAACCAAATTGGATTTAAAAAAATCCAAATCCAAATCATTTAAAAAATTCAAAAAATTATTCAAGTTAGTTTATTTTATATTGATTTTTTTTTACTTATTTTCACACCGTTTCTAGTACACTCATGATCTAATATTAATTGGTTCTAGAATATCAGCAAAGTGACTAACATTGTCGTGAGATATTTTCATTTCCATTTCAATTCTAAAAGACTATATATTAATTCTCTACGCATAATGACTTTTCAGTTTTCCAGGGATTGGCATGCTGTCTTGTTTTCGGATTTCCAAGATTGGATCTATGAAAGGGAGAGAGAGAGTTGATGCAATATTCTATTCCGATCAGAGGAAAAAAACAAATTGCCACGTGGAGAGACAAGGAAATCACAACTCACCCTCGAGGGGGGGTCCACACCACGAGATTGGGGGGGTCCCCCTTTTTTTTTTCATTTGAAATTATATTTCGATGGGTTTTTTAAAAATATTTAATTAATATTACTTTACTGTTCTTTTATAGTTTTGGTTTGTCCATGTCAAAAAAAAATTTTAATTTTTTTTAATATATTTTAAAATAATTTTTTTAAAAAAAACACACTACCAACACAATATTATGTACTTGATAATCCTTTTTTCCCATCTTGATACACGTTTTGTATTTTTATTGCTCAAACACTTAAAAAAAATACTTAAAATATAATATCAAACAATGATTAAATCCATCTTGACACAAGTATAATATTAAATAGGTGGTGTTTGTGAGTGTGATAACAGTTGTTTTTTAAATTATTTTTTATTTAAAAATATTTCAAGATGATATTTTTTTACATTCATTTATAATATTAACATATAAAAAATATAAAAATTTAATTTTACTTAATTTTTTATATTACCATACTTTCAAACACCGTGGTAATAATACTCGGTTCATACTCTGCACCAAATTTTATGAGATAGACCGAGAAAACTAAATACTCGAGACTTCGGGAATAAATTGAAAATACAAGCCATTTCATTATTAACATTAGCAAATGTATTAAAGAAGGGTGGTGGTCAAATGTGTTGAAACCATTCATCATCTCACATTTCACCACTTGCAGCACTATTCCCTGTACAAACTTCCCTCTCGGCCCCACAAATTTTAGAATTATTTCAATTTGATCATCCAATTTACATCAGTTTTACACTAGATAAATTTTAGTAACGGTAAGAAGCTAAATTAGAAGAACATGGGTTAAGATTGACATTCACAGGAATATTAAATACGAGGTCTTAAATTAACAGATCGTGAGAAAAAGATTTCTTATGAGTATATTAATTCAGATAGTTTAAAATTTAAAATGCAATGTGAAATTCAGAAGCTGCTTCTTTTAAAAATCATCCTGAAAAAAATAAATTTAATCAACGCGCAGGATGCTTATCGCACCTGATTTTTTAATAAAAAATTTAATTAATCTGCAAGATGCTATTAGACCTGGATTTTGAGGGTGTTTGACTGTATAGTATCAATTATATTTAAAAGTATATTTTATTTTAAACTATATTAAAATAATATTTTTTAAAAAATAATTTTTGACTTTAGTACATCGATGTAAAATATTTTAAAAATATTAATTTAAAGTAAAAAAAAATACATTTAAAATATAAAAATAAACAGAAATTTAATAAAAACATAATGAAAAGCTAGAAAATGCGGACAAGAGGGCCAAGGAACACCTTTTTGAAGATGAGTTTAAAATTTTTCGTGGGCAGTATATATGTGAAGATATGACAGGATTTATCTGTGATTTCTTTACGCATTGTCATGCATAGTCTACATTCAGTTCCAATTTGGTGTCTTTTCTTTTCTTTTCTGTCAATCTGTATCAAGAAACATCATATGAATGAGAGTTGTTTTAAATTGTGATTTTGTTATTTTTTAAAAATTATTTTTGATATTATAACTTTAAAATAATTTGAAAATACAAAAAAAAAATTTAATTTGAAAAAAAAAAACTTTTTAAAACACAAAATAGAATGTAATCAATAATCAACGAGAATACCTGCCTTTCAAATTATAACAATCAGTGACGTGAAATGATTGCTGGACATGCGTGTCTTGGGCTAGTACTTGTTAGCATCGAGGACCTGGTTATATCGAGGACCTGGTTATATAATTCTTCGACTGCGACCCAAACCTGGGAGGCTTGGTTCGTCCCGAAGAGAATTATGCGGCATTGAAGCCCATCCCACGATTCAGGTTGATCCAACGAGATCACTGGGTTAGAATGGTTTTTTCATGCGGTAATAATTAATTTTTAAAGTAGTTTTTTATTTAAAATTATATTAAAATAGTATTTTTAAAAAATAACTATTTTTGTAGTTTTAATAAAATAATTTATAGGTTATTGTAATTTTGTAGTGTTCTGGATTGTTTTTCTTGTTTGTTGGCTACGATTAAACCAGAAAGTTAATTTCATTCGAAATCATGTCATGATTGCACCCCTACTCCAACTCCTACTCCTACTGGAGATCAATTTTTTTTCCCCAGTTAAAACACTCGTTCTTCGCAACCATCCAAGGCAAAATAAGGGGCATGGCTATTGCAATTATAAAAATGAAATCTTAACCCCTTTTATTTTTTCGTGAAAATCTCTGCACTTTTTTTATAATAAAAATCCCAACACTTTAAATCATCCTGTATATCATTTTTGTGTGTTACTAGTTTACTAGGTTGTGTTGTGCTATGTCTTGAATCATTGGAATATAAATGAATGTAAAAAAAATATATTTAATTTATATGAAATGATCTAATATTATTATTAAACTCAACTCAATAAATTAACATTTAATTTTCCTGACCCGGCATTTGTTTAGTTCAGATTTAAAATTAAATCATGTGCCAATTAATCAGATATAACTCAAATAATCCTGAGGATCCAAAGTTAATTCAGATGGTCGATAAAAAATATGGTTTGTTTTTTTTTTAAATATTCAAAATAATATTTTTTTTAATTTTGAAATGACAACATGTTTGATTCATCCGGCTTTTGTGACCAAACCCGTGATTTGGGTGGTAGATTTCATTGGATTTAATTTTTTAAAAGAACTATTTTTTATTTAATTACATGATAATAAAAATAGACGCTCGTAAAAATCGAGTATGAACCAAGCAAAATCAAATGTCAAGATGTTATTTTGAGATTTTGATAGCTCTATAAAAAAAATTAAAATAATTTACAAACATAAATTTATTATCAAGAAAATATTGAAAATAAAATTAATAAAAAATCATCTCCGTATTATTGATATGAACAGTGATGGTCCACAAAGAAAGCCAAGTTTTTATTTAATGCGCGGGGTAATGTATATTGTATGCTTTATGAAAATCTCCTGCTGTAGTGTGCATTTTTTGTGGTTAAGATGATATTTGTTTTTTAAAGTATTTTTTTATTTAAAAATATATTAAATTAATATATTTTTATTTTTTATATTAATACATTAAAGCGATAAAACATACTAAATAAAATTATTTTAAAGAAAAAAAATAAATTTTAGGGCATGTTTGTTTTCAGGAAAACAAATTCCTAGAATTCACTTTTCTTATTTTCCCATGTTTGGTAACAATATGGAAAACTAGTCAAAGAAAATTTAATTCCGGTCAAACTAGAAAAGCTACTTTATCGAAGGAAAGTGTTTTCCTTCTGATAAAGAAAGGAAAACACTTTTCTATTTTCTCAAATCACGGTCTCTCTCTCTTTTCAAAAACAATTGGAAGCTGAACAATTCCTCTGGAACAATTGAAGAGCATTTCTCTGGAACAATTGAAGCATTTTTCTGGACCAATTGATTTCAGCTATTTTTTTTCCTCTATTATTTCCTTTATGTTTTTATCTTCTTCTTCGTTTAGATCTGTAAAAATTATGGCATAAATCCTTTGATATTCTTAATAAATCTGCTACCTGTCATATTTTTTCCATAACATTTCCATAACACAGTTTTCTTCTTCATCTTACTCGTCACATTCGACTAGTTAAAACTAACCAAATTCATCAAGCAAGCCACAAAAAACACATTTTCCCATGACAGTTTTCTTCTTCATCACTCACACTCGGCAGCTCAAATTTCTAACCAAACAAGGGGGAATTTCTAACCAAACAAAGAGAGGCAAAATGGGGGGGGGAAGATTATTGTGAACAGAGAGAGGCAAAACGGGAGGGGGAAGATTTCTGTGAACTTAGTGTGAACAGAGAGAGGCAAAACGGGGGAAGATTACTGTGAATATACCTTTGCAAAATCCCCAAACTTCCCCAGCAAAAAACAGCCCCTCCCTGTTACCCCGTCCCCGGATCTGGCCACCATATTCCGAGTGGAAGCACAAAGAGAGAGAGGCAAAGTAAAAGGGGGGGATTAGTTAATGTGTTGAAAATCAACCCTTGCTCTTTTTTTTTCTTCAAGTCTCAGCGTTACCAGAACAAGTAGCCGGGGGAGAGAGGGAGGAAAACTGAGAAGGGAGAGGGAACATGGGAAGAGGAATGAGAGAAACCGAGAGGGAGAGGGAACAGGGGAATGGGAACAAGGGAATTGGGGAATGGGGGAAACCGAGAGGGAGAGGGGAATGGGAACAGGGGAATTGGGGAATTATAGAAACCGAGAGGGAGAGGGGAATGAGAACAGTGGAATTGGGGAATTATAGAAACCGAGATGGAGAATTGGGGAACTGGGGAATGGGATGGGAACAAGGGAATTATAACATAAATTTGTGTTTTATTTTGCTTTGATTACTTTATGATTAGTGTTTGATTATATTTGTTACATATGGATAAATTTGTGGGACTATACCAGTAATTATATGGATTTCATTGCGCAATGTCTATTGATCGTTGTGAACTTATGAATTGTATAGTTTTCAAAATGGTTTTATCATCGAGAAATTGAATGTTATGGTCTTAAATAATATATTTTAAGACCTTGTTTGTTTAGGGAATCAGATATCATTGTCATGATGTCAACTTCGAAGAGAACACTGAAGAGCAATCAATTTCAATTGAAAATGAAGGGGAATATGAAGAAAATTTTAAGGGAAAAGAGACATCTTCCTCTAGTACACAAAAGAGGCAACATAGGAAGAGAAATCGAACGTATGAAGATGATGGTGTTGAAAAGTTGTCTAAATAGATTGGAGATGTAGCATTTGCAATTCAAAGCCTCAGCAAAAATCAACTTGATGTTAATGCGCTGTATACAGAAATGATGAAAATTGAAGGCTTTGATGAGATCACTTTCGGGGATGCATTTGATCACTTGGTCCAAAATGAAATGTTGGCAAAAACATTTATAGCAAAAAATACTAATTTGAGGAAAATTTGGGTTTAGAATTTTGTGAACCAACACTACTATCGGCCAACTTGCTAAGATGGTTTGACTATGTTCAAAATTTGGGTTCAGACTATGTTTGTTATTTGACAAGTATGTTTACTTGTTTAATTTGGTCTAGCATGTTTATGCTTGTAATTTGAACTAATATGTATGTATATGACATCGAAACTTAATATTTATGCATGACTATGTTTGATGTTAAATATTTATATTTATTTCTTGATGCTTATTTGATATATACTAAAGGGATATTAAAGGGATAATTGCCTTTACCCGTATAAAAAAAATTAATATTTATTCAAAAAACCCATCAAAATATTTTTGTATCTATTTATCTTTTAAAAAATTCTTCTAACAAAAAAAAAAAAACCCAAATATATAACTCTTACCATAAACTATTTTGGCTTTCTTCATATGAAAAAAAACTTATTTTAAGCTTTTAAAACCAAAAAAATATATATTAATAGGTTTTACTTAAAACATATTTCATAAGGTTATTTCTCTATAATATGATATGACATATATAGTTATATTTTATAAAATAAACTATGTATGAATATAGGATTTAACAAAAAAATTCATCATCATACTTTTTAGATTTCATTCTTTTATTGTAAGTGATTAAATATTTATATTAAATATTATATATATATATTAGATAAACTTGAAAAAAAAAAATTCATTAATAAATTATTTTTCAATTCATTTTCCATAACATAACTAAATACTAGGAAGTGTTTTCCAGTTCATTTTCCATAACACTACCAAACATCAGAAAATAATTTGCTTTCCAGGAATTCAGTTTCCAAAAGAAAACAACTTTCCTGCAAACAAATAGAGTTTTAATAAAAAATAGATTGAACTGTAGCTCAAAACGGGCACTAAAAACGCATTTAATATTGTACTAATAATTATTTTTTAAAGTTTTCTTAACTCAAAAATAGATTAAAATATTTTTAATATCAGTATATTAAAATAATTTAAAATTAATTTTTTATTTTAATATTAAATATTAAATTTAATTTAAAACAGAAAAAATTTTAAATTTTTTGAAAACGTCCAACACAATAACAAACACTTCCTATCTGCAGCAGTTCCATTTTCTTTGATTTTAATATTTTTTTCTGTCAAAAAGCATTCACCGGCACCATGCTGGCTGAAAAATCAGCACTTGCAAAATTCTTAAAAGGAAAAACTATCGACAATTTGTGCGCAAACCTCAACAGTGCCTCGATTTACGAATTAAACCTCAATTTAGTCCCTAAACCAGTAGTTTTAATTGAATCCCTAAAGCACTCTGCACTCCTCATTCAGGTCTCTTCATTTAAAATATTCCCAATATTTTAATGTAAAATATCAGATCATCCCCAAAAGGTGTTTTTTATTGCACAATATACACTGTTTTCATTTCCACATAAGACTCGATCAAGAAATGTCAATACATAAAGAACTCAATTGAAAATAAATATAGATTTGAGATCCATTTAAGCACAAATAAATAGTACTCAAAATTATTTTTTAAAGGAAAAAAAATCAGAAAGGAGATTAGTAAATATTATATGTTATTTTTAAATAATGGTAATATTTATTTTTTAAAATATTTTTTATTTGAGAATGTATTAAAATAATATATATTTTTTTAAATTATTTTTTATATTAATTCATTAAATTAAAATAATTTGAAAATAAAAAAATATTAATTTAAAATTAAAAAATATATATTTTTAATTTTCTTCTAAAATACTTTAAAACAAAAACACAAACACAGTAAAACGAATTCCTAATACCACACTATCGCAAGAGTTTTGTGTTTTGATACCACTCTCTTCCTTACACCAATTTCTTTCTTGTCTTCTCTGCCCTCTCCTCTCCTCTCCTCTCCCTTCTTCTGATTGGATCTATCTAGGGTTCCTTTTCACAATCTCTCAATCAAATCAATCTCTATTTCTCCTTCACCTTGTCTAGCTGTCTCTCTCTTTAGCATCGCGGATTTGGTGTTTGAATCTTGCTCGATTGCGAGTACGGTCCCCCGCGCGATTCGAGAGCTTGAACTTTTCGGTAAGGATCTCTATTGCTGTATCTCAATTTTGATGAATTTTATAGAGGAATTGGGAAGGAATTGTATCTGCCATTGGATCTTTTGAAAGATGTGAAATAATTGACCGTTAATAGCAATTTATCAATTTGTTTTGTTGTTGCAAGTGTGTGTTATTGTGATATTGAATTGAATTACAAAGAAAAAACTCGCGATTCTTGCCCTGATTTGTCAACTGTGCTGTTGTTTTAATTGAGAAAAGATAGGCAATTCTCGCTGAGTTTTCAATTGCATGTGCTTTATCGATGTCTTAATGTAGCCGGGCTCAATAGATTTTCTTTTGTTATTATGTATTTGAAGTCCGAATTACGAAGCTTGAGCAAATATCAGGGTTTTAATCTTTAAGAATTTATCTTAATTATTAATTAAGTGGGCGATGGGAGTGTTGCCTTTGAAATAGTATTTATTGTTTGATGTTTTTCTAATATTTCATGAGGTACAAGATTATTTATGACTTACATTGCAAGAGTCTGGCCCAACTCGAAGATGTAGCTAATAGGCTGTCTAATGGAAAGGTGATCCTTGTTGGAAATAGATTTTTCATCTTGAGATATCTTGATCTTATTAGTTACTATGAGTAACTTATCACGTGATTTAAGTTTGCACAGAGTTTCCATTTATTCAGCAAAAAAAGAATAAAGAGGAGAAAGAATTGTGGTAAAGAGATGAAAGCAACGAGAATAAATGATTATTATGTTTAATACAAACTAGGTCGGTGGAATACTCGTGAAACAAAGAGATTGTACTGTAAAAACTATTTAAATCTACCACAGTCATGTGCATGTTGTTTGATGGTTGGGACATTTGGATAGGGGTTTTTGTCTTTGACAATTTCCAGAGAGCCTTGTTACCCCTAATCATGTAGGAGGATTTATTGATGATGCATTTAGTGAGTTTGGGATGGGACAAGACCGTGATATCTTATGTAGAAGTGGCATTGGAGCATTTGGGTGGAGTGGAATTTGACAGTAAGTTAATAGTAAAAACTTACTGCTTGTCGAAGTTGTTGCATGTAATAGGGTAATTTTTTGGTTTCTTTATCATGCTTCAGTTTGGTTGTGTTAAGAGGAGCGTTTTTAGTTCATATTATGCAGGATTGCTGTGCTCTTTTTGACGCAGGGATGTCTCAGGTTTAGGGCTGTAGGATTCAAGGGGTTTGGGGATTCATGAATTGAAATGCAGATATAAACTTGTAAAATATGAATCAACAATCATTAAGCTCTTCTAGCTTCACACCAATAAAGTTAATGAAATGCTAGTTGGAGAAAGCACTATACTTTCAATGGTCTGAATTGCTGAAATGCAAAGAAGGAAGTCCTATTCATTCTCTTTAGTCTACAAAATAAAACACAGCTCACATCCATGTCAATAAAATTTAAAAATTGGACCAATCAATTCCTTGCAAAATTATTTGTCTAAAAGTTGTCATTTGCAGTCGTTATCTTTTCTTCTCTTCTGCAGTGGTTAGAGTATTTCAAATAACTCTTTACATGGTCCCCTGTGTTGCTCAACATAAATGTTATGTCTTCTGGTTTTGTTTGACTTTGATTGATGCATCCTGAGTTCATCAACTGAATTGCTTGTACTTCAACATTTCTAAAGTGCTATGTATTTCTAGTTTAGCTGTACTGCCTTTTGTGATTATGTCTAAGAGTATCGCAACTTTTCTATTGCTTGTTCTGGCAGGTTTAGCTATGGAAGCGTAATCATCCTGAGCAGATAAAATTGTTTTGTTGAAAACCATGGGGACTGAAAATCCTGGTCGTCCAAATTTCCCTTTGACCGGTTCACCTTTTGCTGCTCCTCCTCCTACAACAACACCATTTTCAGCATCTGGCCCGGTGGTGGGATCAGAGGCCTCAGGCTTTAGACCCCCAGCTCAACCTCCCCAAAACGCCATGCCTTCTGTGTCATCTGGACCTGTAGTTGGACCACAGGCCTCTGGGTTCAGGCCTAACAATCTCCCTGCTAGGTTTAATGATCCTCCTGTGATTTCTCCACCAACAGCATATGTCACACCCATCGGTGGACCCCCCTTCCAGCGTTATCCAACACCACAATTTCCCTCTGCTCATCAAGCTCCACCACCCCGAGCTCCACCCATTGGCCAACCACCATTTCAATCTCCTGCAGGTCAAGTGCCATCTCCGGCTTCCTTTCATCCTCAGCCACAAGTACATGCAGTGCCAATGGGATCTCCGCCATCAAGAGCAAATAATCCTCAATTGCCATCAGATTCATCATCTTTTGGCTCCAGGGCAAATTTTCAGCCACCTTTTTCCTCTATGGATTCATCTTATTCTGCTTCCAGGGCCAATTTGCAGCCACCCTTGCCAGGATATGTAAAGCAGGCAAATGCAGTTTCACAAGCTCCTCCAATGGCCCCCTTTCAAGCTCAACAAGGAAGTTATGCAGCACCCACACCAACACCACCTCCCACTTTTCATCCTCAGCAAGGAGGTTTTGCTCAACCTCCACCAATAGCCGCCCCTTTTGGATTGCATTCCAGGGATCAAATCCAACATCCAGGCTCTGCACCTCCTATAGGTGGCATCCAAGGGTTGGCTGAAGATTTCGGATCACTTTCTATCGGATCTGTTCCTGGCACAATAGATTCAGGGCTTGATCCAAAAGCATTGCCGAGGCCATTGGATGGTGATGTGGAGCCAAATTCGCTGGGAGAAGCATACTCCATGAATTGCAATCCTAGATATCTTCGGCTTACCACTTCTGCTATTCCAAGTTCTCAATCTTTGCTCTCAAGGTGGCATTGTCCTCTTGGAGCAGTTGTTTGCCCTCTTGCAGAAGCACCAGATGGGGTTAGTGTCTGTGAAATTGAAGTCAAATGGCAATCTGGATATGCTTTGTTTACTGCTTGTTTGATAATTCCTCTAATCTGTCTTGGCCATTGTTGTTCCTTTACAGGAGGAGGTACCAGTAATTAATTTTGTCTCAACTGGCATTATTCGTTGTAGAAGATGTCGCACGTATGTAAATCCCTATGTGACATTTACTGATTCTGGAAGAAAGTGGCGATGCAACATCTGTGCTCTGCTTAATGATGGTAAATCTGAAGTACCTTCTAAAGGACGCTGATATGACATACTATTTGGTGATGTTAGGGACCCTACAAAGGGAACATGTTTGCAATCCGTGTCCTTGAGTATTCTGTTGGATCTTGCCTATTGCTAAAAGTTGATACTAAATATATGCTTTAAGATTTTAGTCTTCTTTTTGCAAGTAGTATGAAAACAAATTATGGGCAATGAATTCTACATTCAAACTTTGGACAACTTGTTGCTGATTTGTAATGTAAAAGGAAAACTACTTTTTTTGGTTCAATTGGCATAATAATTGCTGAGTGTTTTAGCTTTCCCAGCTTATTGTTGGGTTCACCTCACCAAACTGCTTGCTGTTGAATGATGTTTAGGTGATCCTTTGCTGGGAGTATTCTTCAATATGTACACGTAAAATGCCATGAATTCCAAGACTGGGAATTGAAAAGCTGCACTAGCTACGTGCATTAATATTTCTGTATATGGAACTCTTTACTGTGGCTTTTGCACTCTCTCCTCAACGTTTTTTTTCTTTGCCTTTGGAGACTGGCTGTAATTGCAGAAAATGAAAAAAAATGCACATGTTTAATTGGTTTTTTTCTTCTTTTTTTTGTGGATTTCTTTTTTATTCATTCCCCTCTTTTTCTGGGCATGAGACTGTTTCCTTTCAATTCTGATAAATAGGTGCACATGTTTTCTTTCTAGATTCTCCATTCATTGTTTTTGCTAATGTATTTGCTGACATGGTTTAACACTCATATTCAGTTCCTGGAGACTATTTTGCTCAGCTAGATGCCACTGGCAGGAGAATTGATTTGAACCAGAGACCTGAGCTTATAAAGGGTAGTGTGGATTTTGTTGCACCAACTGAATATATGGTGCGGCCTCCAATGCCACCACTATATTTCTTTCTCATTGATGTTTCAGTATCTGCTGTTAGAAGTGGTATGATTGAGGTAAGTTCTTCCAGCTAATGCTCTAATACATCTTTATTTCTTTCTGATTGATGTCTCCACGCTCGCTTGGAGATAGAAGTGGTATTGTTGAAGCCAATTCTTCCAGATTTTGCCCCATGGCTTCTGTACCAGCTGATTCTTAAATTCGAACAGTAAATGTGGAGGCTGTTCTGTCTAATACATGATAGACAACACATGAGGATTATTATTTGAGTGGTATGCAGTCCATTTATTGGTCAGCTACCAGATCACGGCCAACACCCTCTTTGCAGATTCTAGAATTTGTGTAGTGGGGCCATATACTTATTGCAAGTGGTTTGATGTGTGCTCTCCTAAATATGGTTGAGAAAAGGGAATGATCCAAAAACTGGGTCAGTAGGTGGCGCTATATAAAAGAGAATGATTTGCATGTGGTTACTGTCAGAGAAATGAACAGCGGAGAAAAAAAGTGAAAGTAAGGCTTGCAGGATTCCTATTAAAAATGGTGATTTCAAAGGATGATTGATTGATAAGTCTTGGCCACTTTGTATTTATTCTTCTAATTGATATATTCAAAAGTTCTTTAGGTCTATTCACCTTTACTCTTTGGGGTAATTTTGAGGAAGGCATCTGACCTGAGAACTAGGGCCACCATTGTGCAGTGTTTGTGCCCATGTGTATTCTTGCATTTCTTAATTAAAACTTACATTTGAGTTCCCTATGCAGGTTGTGGCCCAAACTATCAAGTCCTGTTTGGATGAGTTACCAGGCTTTCCCAGAACACAGGTTGGGTTTATCACCTTTGACAGCGCGATACATTTTTACAACATGAAGGTCAGTTCTGTATAATCAGATGGAAGCTTATGCTATTGAGGTTTTCTTTTCTTTCCACTAACAATTAGCTGAATGTATTGTGGGATTTTTGGGTGCAGTCATCATTGACACAGCCTCAAATGATGGTGGTCACAGATCTGGATGACATATTTGTTCCCTTGCCAGATGATCTCCTCGTTAACTTGTCCGAGTCAAGGCTTGTGGTGGAAGCTTTTCTCGATAGCTTACCCTCCATGTTTCAGGACAATATGAATATGGAGTCTGCTCTTGGCCCTGCTGTAAAAGCAGCTTTCATGGTTATGGTGTGTTATTCTGTTTCACTGCTCCTAACTTCATTTATACATTTATTGGTTTGATTAAATATTCCTACATGCTGCTCAAATATAATTTCCTATTGGGTAAGAAATTGCTTGAAAAGGGGGTTGGAAACGAGTTGATGATGAGGGTAATGAGGTTCACCAAAGATTCGCGATGAAAGAACCTGACAGCGGTTATAATTTTTGGGCCTTTTGATATCATTTGTTCCTCTGCCTTTTTTTTTTCATTTGGTCAATTAATGGAGGCATAATGTAATGGTTTTTTGCAGGAATGAATTTTGTTTTCGTTCTAGAAACGATTTTGATTAAATCTCAAATAGGTGCCAGTCTTAATTTTTAAAATAGAATTTGACCTTTTGGTTACCTTTGCTAGATATTTATCAGGATTCTGTGTAGTTTGCTGCTGCTGGGAATATAACTGTTGATTGCTTTTCCTTTCTCAAGTATTTTGGCCATCCATTTATTTTTTCATCAACACCTTCCTCTCTCTGCAGAGCCAGCTTGGTGGGAAACTGCTTATTTTTCAGAATACAATGCCATCTCTTGGTGTAGGCCGTTTAAAGTTGCGTGGAGATGATCTTCGTGTTTACGGAACTGATAAAGAGCATGCTTTAAGAACTCCAGAAGATCCATTCTATAAAAACATGGCTGCTGAATGTACCAAGTACCAGATAGGAGTTAATGTGTATGCCTTCAGTGATAAATATATCGACATAGCCTCCTTAGGTACAATATTTATCTTAGCTTGCTTGTTATCAGCCAAAGAAATAATGAAATGAAAAGAAAATTAATCTTGCTTGTTTCTATGATTTTCTTTAACAGGCCAACAGAACTTCTTTTCCATCTCTTAGAAAATTAATCTTTTCAAAGTGTAATTTGTATGAAAAAGCACCAAATTGATGCCTTTTAAGGTGCTTTTCAGTGGTTTTGATACAAGGATGTCAAAATTATCAAAAAGGACTTCAAAAAGCACTTTACAAATGCACTTTCAACTGCATTACCAAACACACACTTAGAGCAGTGCATATATGGGTTGTTTAGTTAGGGTTGATACTTGCTATACCGAGGGTCTCAATTTTTCTTTTATTTGATAGGCCTTGCACGTGTGCTTAGCTATGCTGTGAGTGTCTTGGGCTTATGTAAGGAAACATTTATTAATTGATTTAAAAGTAGATCTTCACATTTGTAATCCTGACTGTTTTGCTGATTGTTTCTTGCTATATAACATTATAACTGTCTCATTCATTTGGTCATTTGTTCTTAAATGATGCTTTTAACAGTTTTATCAATGTCAGTTAAATATCGACAATTGTTATAAATTATTTTCATCTCCCTTTACAGGAGCTCTAGCAAAATATTCTGGAGGGCAGGTATATTACTATCCAAGTTTCCAGTCAGCCTCTCATGGAGAGAAGTTGAGACACGAGTTGGCTAGAGATCTTACAAGAGAAACTGCTTGGGAAGCTGTCATGCGCATAAGATGTGGAAAAGGTTTGTCCTTGACATTTCTTCCAAAACCTTCTATATTTTAGAGCACACATACTAGCGTATGAATACATCTTTGGTTGTTGTATGGTCTTGTCGATGGATGGAAAGTTGATTCCACACCCTTATTCTATTGCTATGTGCTTCCAGGTATTCGGTTTACATCTTACCATGGGAACTTCATGCTAAGGTCCACTGATTTGTTAGCGCTTCCAGCTGTTGATTGTGACAAAGCATACGGGGCGCAGTTGTCACTTGAAGAGACATTACTCACAAGTCAGACGGTATATTTCCAAGTTGCTTTGCTGTATCCTTTTGAGCAGAATTATGTGAAGCTAATTTTGCATCAGAGTTTCATACATCTGCACATGTTTACTATGAACTCCCATAAGAAATCGAGTCATCATGCATAGATTGTTTCCTATATCACCCGAAAGTCAATTCTTTCTGAGCTGTTTGCTGATTCATCCAAGTTGGTCAAAATTATGAGAAAAGAGATTTCTATACAAGTGTCATAACCATCTACTGTTAATGGGATTGCATTTATCTATGCAATAGTTTTTGACATTAAAACCATGGGGCTCATTTTTTAAAGGTATATAGTATTAATCTCATTATTTCTCAGTGAGATTAAGTTTCCTCGTCATTGTGAGACAATTTATTGAATTTTTTTAGATTTAGCTGTACGATCCTATGCTGGACTCATGGTATGTTCAATCCTTCTTTTCACTTTAGCATTTTGCAAGGATTAGCCATCTCTATTCACGTTGGGTTATATTAGTCTTCTAAGTCAAATATGGTACAGTAGAATTATTGAGTATGAAAGAACAGGTTTACGGAAGTTCTCTTAACTGTCAAAAGATACACTGCTTCATGTGGAGAGAGGCGTATCAGAGTACACACAGCAGCAGTGCCTGTGGTTACAGATTTGGGGGAGATGTACCGCCAGGCTGATGCTGGTGCTATTGTGTCTTTGTTTGCCAGGCTAGGTGGGTTTGATCTGGACATATTTCATTGATGACTGTGATTTTAGAAATTGGGATAAGGTGACCATTATGATTCTTCTAACGAAGTTAATTAATTTGCAGCAATCGAGAAATCATTGTCCCACAAGCTGGAAGATGCACGAAGCTCTGTACAGTTGAGGATTGTGAAAGCTCTTAGAGAATTTCGAAATCTATATGCTGTTCAACATCGCTTGGGAGGCAGAATGATATATCCAGAATCTCTGAAGTTATTGCCTTTGTATGGATTAGCACTTAGTAAATCAGCGGCTCTCCGGGGAGGTTACGCTGATGTTCAACTTGATGATCGCTGTGCAGCAGGATTCACTATGATGGCGTTACCTGTAAAAAAATTGTTGAAGCTTTTATACCCTAGCTTGATACGAGTAGATGAACATCTTTTGAAGGTAAAAGTATTTCCTGTATCCTGCAGTACTGTTGATATTTTTGCATAACACTAATGGTGGATCTCCCATTGCATTAATGCAGCCATCTGCACAAACTGACGAATTCAAAAACATCATGAAAAGGTTACCATTGACAGCCGAGAGCTTAGACTCCAGAGGCCTTTATGTCTATGATGACGGTTTTCGCTTTGTTGTATGGTTTGGTAGAATGCTTTCACCTGATTTAGCAATGAATTTACTTGGACAAGATGCTGCTGCTGAGTTCTCCAAGGTGTGCACTGTCTCTATCCTATTCTAGGTTACATGAAGGCCCTTTTCACAATCATTCTGAGCCTGCATCATTTACCATTTTGTGTAAAAAGGATGCTGTTGCTCTTCAACATTGCTTTGAGGGTCTAACATGACCTTGTTTTACTTGAGCTCCATTGAGTGTATGCATATCCAAAAAATGTCCATCAAAAGTCAAGAGTGGGCAATAAACTACCTAGCAGTTTGTAGATTAATTCATTTAATGTTCTTTAGTTAACCTTTCATTTGCTTAGCTGCTTCATCACGGGACTGTAACTAACCTCCTTTTATGCTGTGTGCTAATCAGGTTTCTTTCGGTAAGCATGATACTGAAATGTCAAGAAAGTTAATGGGGGTGCTTAGGAAATTAAGAGAGAGTGATCCTTCATATTATCAGCTTTGCAATCTTGTGAGACAAGGTGAACAGCCCAGAGAAGGTTTCTTTCTTCTCACAAATTTTGTGGAGGACCAGATTGGGGGTACCAGTGGTTATAGTGAGTGGATGGTGCAAATACATCGGCAGGTCCAACAAAATGCATAAATTGCAGCCAGTGGTGTTTTCTGTTTTCCACTAATTTCATTGTAAGGTTACTTCTTTGAAATTATTTTGACATGATTTACCCACCAGTGCGCACACAACAGTTCTCATTTAGGACATGCATGAAAATAGTGGCTACATGTGTGCTTGTTCAATATGGGCAAAAGATAAGGCGTAAATTATGCAGTTGTTTTGGTGCGTAATGTCATCCACTTTCTTCTAAGGGGAATTACTGCTTTACATTTTCCACTCTTCTTCTTCTTCTTTGAGGTCTTGGAATTCTTAGGTGCATGGTTTCTAAATTTGACGTTCATTCTTTCCTGCAAAAACTTGACAGCTTTCATTATGCAGGGGTTTTATTGTTGGTTTGCCTGTGCCACACCTCTAGAGAAATGAAACCTTTTGTTCGAAAAGCATAATTAATCAGCACATGACCATGGCTTCCCGTCAGTATTGTGGATGGTTGAGTTGGACTGGTCGCCTGATAGACTTTAGAGCTACCATTTGTTTGGCCTTTCACAATATTCAATAATTAGAGGAGATTTACTATAGTGATTAGTTTGTAGCCCCGGTTTTCATGTTGAAAAGCAAAACAGTATCTTTTTTTTTTTTGGTATTTGATGACGTAACTATCATCAGCAACTGTTATAGTTGTGTTATATCCCCAGTTTTTTCTGCACTCAAAGTTTTGAATGTCCATTAGGCATTTATTTATTCGGAGAGATGTTTTATGTTTGCTTAAAGAACTGTAACTCGTGCTTCAGAACAATTTTATTATTTTGTGTTTTAAAAGCAATGCTTGTTCCTATAGTTACTGTTTGTTTATGGATCGATCTATTTTAGAATTGCAAGATAATACCCCTCACCCCGGCCATATGTCCTCTTCGTGCAAGGAAACCAGAATGGATTCAGAGCTGTGATCAGATCCAAGGGAAGGTGTTGTCATTTAAAATTTACAATTCGTCCCAATTGTAAATCAAGTGGACAGTTATGAAATTTGCTTCCAGCTTCAGAAGAGGCTGATGATCGTACTCAAAACAGGAGTTTCCTACTTCTGGAGAAGCTCAAGAAATTGTGAAGTTTATGTGCTTCTGAAGATGTTTTTCAAAGGTAATGAGCAGAACAGCACATGCCTTTTTTTTTCTTTGGTTTTTTTATAAGCCAATAATATCATTCAAACACCAGTGTTAGAAAAACCACCTTTGTGAGAGAGATTAAACTAGAGTTAGAAAAGCAATTTGGTGAAAACAAAATCCTTTTTATGGTATTTGTCCAGTTTATTTGATTATTTTTTCAAGGAATTTGAGGCTGTCATTTGTTTTTTTGTTTTTTTGGTTGCTTTTTTCCACCTACCTTTTCATGGTTGATTTTTTTTAATGGTATTTGCCCGGTTTATTTGATTATTTTTTTTTAAATTAAGGTTGTCATTTGATTTTTTTTTTCCTATTGTTTTTGCCTTTTCCTACCTTTTCATGGGTCTTTGCGATGCAATGAAAGTTTTACATCGATTGTTAATGAATCGATTTTTAGATATTTTATTTTAAAAAAATGAGTGTCAAGAAAAAGATTAAAATAGTAGAATTAATGGTGAATTGCCCAAAAATATTGTCTCTTTCCCAACCAAGTTCTAATTTAGATCTTAGATACTGAGAAAATCTTCGATATATGTTTTTTACGCATTCTTAATATGCCATGGAAACCTATTTCATTATTTACATTAAGAAAATCCTCTTATATATTGGTCAATTTCAATTTTAGATATATAAGACTTTCTAGTTTTCAGCTCAATAAAATTAATATATCTAATAAAGAAATTGAAAAGATGTTAGAAAATTTAAGAAATAAATATATTTTCTAATTTTTATGAAGAAATGAGATAGACATATTGAAGTTGGAAAATGAAAAATGTTTTTCGATAATGAATAAATCCTAACCATTTCTTAGCATGCACGCTGTAGTTTTTTTTTTCTTCTTTTTTTTTATCAATTGACATTTTTTCTTACCGTTCAAGATTGGGAAAATATCAAATACATCCTCAAAATATTAGAGTGATGTTAATTTTGCATCTGAACTATTTTTTAATTAAATTTACTTTCAAACTATTTTAATTTCTTAATTATGACTTTCGTTAGAATTTCTTGATGAAAACAGTTAAATTATCTATAAAATGATATCTTTTTTACAAAATAAAAGTATAATTTTGATGGAAATATGGATCTGATGTTTTAAAGATGGATAAAAGTCCTGGCCAAAGAATAGGAATTCTTTTCCAACGGTGTCAGGTCTTCTGACGAATGAAAATTTTAAAAAACTCAGGAGTAAAACTGAGGTCTTCTTGAGATTTTTAGCCTGGCAAAGGAGAAAAAAAGTAGTAGTGTGGCTGCTGGGATTCGAGCCCAGGTCTCCACGGCCACAACGTGGAATTCTTACCACTAAACTACAGCCACAGGTTGTAAGCCGGTTATCAGAATTGTATATTAGTCCCATTTATTAATTTAATTTCCTCCCTGAAGATCTGATAATCTTCAAAACTTTCAATTCTTTGATTTTGGATTTTTTTCTATATAATTCATAGTTTGTAGATTGAAGATTGAAATCGATGCAGTTTTTCAGACCTTTTTCTAGGTTTTTTTTTTTAAGGAGCAGTCTTTGGCTTTTTATTTATGTATTTTATTCAATACATGTTTGATATGCGGCATTTATATTCATTATGTCCGGCAAATATTAAATGTACTCGATGAGATTGTCCTTCGAAAAGGCAAGAATGACACGTCTTGTATACAACTCAACATGTTGTTTTTGGTTATTATTTTCG
>Ga0307517_10002967_pt1 | contig 26812 bp, 30 predicted proteins | sample 23_EM_MG_FD_194515 | JGI IMG/M metagenome (GOLD analysis project Ga0307517, IMG submission 194515) | Populus trichocarpa ectomycorrhiza microbial communities from riparian zone in the Pacific Northwest, United States - 23_EM | ecosystem: Host-associated > Plants > Roots > Unclassified | place... | reverse complement strand
ATCCAAGACGAGCAAGCTTAATCCGTGTTTTGGAAGGCCTTCTCGTAGGTGCACATCCAGCCACAATTGAAAAATGTTTTGGCGTGGAACGTGGAGAACTGAATATGGTTTTGCGAGCGACTAGTTCCCTTCTCGAGAGAGAAGAGGAGGTGACTGTCGATCAGGACGAAGATCTGGAATTAATTTATGGTCGTAAGACACCCAACATATCCCTCTGTCATCAATCTTTTCGGGATTACCTCATGGACGGGAATCGATCCGGTGAATTTGCAATCAATCATCAGGTGGTGATCGACGAACTTTTCAACCACCTTTTGGATCTCATTATCAATGGCCTCATTGGAGTCCAAAAACATCGGTGACCTTGATTCCCTTTGTATTTTGGCCCTATTGACTGGTTCTTCCCCAGGAATCCTCCAGTGGTGTATGATGATATGTGGGATCCACTACTAGACCCGTATTTCTTTGAAGATGCAAGTCTCACCATCATCGAGAAGCGCGTTAGCGATCTGCTAGTGGCAATGCAAACATTCACGGGTGATGGAAACAGGATGGCCACACACCCCAACTGGAAGTGCATACTTTGCCACCTATCTTATGCCGAGAGAGTAATGCACAGTGTCATCCAAGTGAGACATTCATTTGCACCCTGTTGCTGATGGTTGACAGCTTTCCCAGCGGAATGACTACAGTATACTCAATGACGTCTGGCTAGAAATGGAGGCTCTCACAAATGAGTGTTTTCGACAAATATTGTCCTCCAGTAACTTCCTGAAATTCGAGAATGTGCCATATTTTGTCAAAGCTGACGACTTCTTTTCGCACGGGTGCGCTTTGGCTGAGTTGGCTGAGATCCTTGGGGTTAGTGAAGCACTTGGTAAAATGTTTCTGATCGACAACGCGCATCTTGTTGCGGTCTCATTTGAAAAAAAGAATTCAGCCTTCAAGTCCCCCATTTACCGTCCTAGGCGAGGGCTCTTATATTTTCTGAAGACCGCATCGCATGGCGGGGTATTTCATATTGAATTTCGCAAAAAATTTATTCGGCTCGGTCAGCAAGCACTGGCATTTCTCAATACCCCACTGGACTTGTTATTACTTTCGGGTGTCAATATGTAAGTCTTATATTTATGGCTTTCCTATAGCCAGACCTAATTGTGTTCAATCCAACATCCTTTTCATAAAGACCACCACTCCAGGACCTGCAGCACCTTGCGAAGTTTATCGTCGGATTTCTTGCCTGCCGCGACATCTCGGACGTAAAATTCATGGAAGATCAGGAAGATAATCACAATATGCAAGCTTTCATCGAAACCTTATGTACTGGTGATAATTGGAAAAGTTTAATAAGCCCAGCAAATAGGTTTCTTCGGCACGAGTGTGTCATTTTTGAATGGTTACATAGACAATTAGTAAGCGAATATCCCCTTATCTCTTTGACATCGCTGATCTCGTTTTAGAACCAGGATCCCGCTCCGTCATCGCTTGCCTATTTTCGAGAAGGAATGGTACAGATGATAGATCAGATATGCGAACAGAGGATACTCCCAAAATTTACGATCCCATATTTTTCCGACAACTTTCATGCCGAAGAAACTTGGTTATCATCAGTGACATTTCCCCCTCTTGACCACGGCCTACAAAAAAAATACCTGGCTTCAGAGAATACCATCCCTCCATATAATATCCAGCACAGTAGTCTCTACGACAACTACAGGCTCGATGTTATTGAAGCGAGCTCCAAAATCACTGCCATCGTGGAGAAATTTTCGTCAATCGATCGTGTAAAGTGCTACACACATTTTCTAGAGCACCACTTGCTTGCTCATGCAACGTACTTCCACCGCTCTATCGATAGAGACTATTCTATTCGAACTTTCTCTGGTTATGATGGTTATGGGCTGAAATATTTCGCACAGTGGTTTTCGTATGCGTACCCAAGCACGAAGATCTTGGTCGGCCTTTGGACTTCATGCTACCTTCTCCGCAGGGTGAAAGCAAAATGGTACCCACCAGCGGGATTTTGCTCTGGGGCCATCAGTTATCTTGAGGTACGATTTTAGAATACTTCTTGCACCCATCTCACTGGATTTTAAACACCCAGAAATATTCGCTCGACCCAACTGGAGGGCTGCATTTATGGTTGGGGGATCTAACGGAGTGCTCAACCAACTTGGACTCGGACGACTTCGAGGATTCAGACTCGCACTCAGAGGACGAACAAGAGGCCGATATGGGCGAGAGTTGAACTTTGGGGGGGATCAAATAGGTGCTCGAAGGATCAATCTTAGACTGGATGGCACTACTATTACTTATCTTAATATTTCAAGGCGAAAAACACTAGGAAGAGAAGGAGCATGAGAGTACGATGGGATACCATTATGCGATATTAGTTATCTGAATGGACTGGAATACTCGGAGCATCCCCATGAATTCCATTTGTTAAGCTTGTTTCACGAATAGTGTCCTGAACGGAATGCACAGCCTACATGCACGCGAGCAGGTAGGTGCGAACAAGTCAACATGTTACAGTGGGATCCATGTTGCCTGCGTTTGATGTAGCGAAGAGTTGTAGGAGGCGAATGGGGGGACTCGAATACGAAAGATGACACGGGAGGTAGCTCTGAATCATACCATCGCATGAATGATAAATTAGCGCTGTACTCTATGCCAAAAGCCCAAAAAAGGAGTATGAGGGAACTCCAGAATCCATGGCCTTCAAGCCGAAAAAATTATATTGCTCTCGTCCCAGCTTCAAGCGATTGGGCCTTCCCAACATGATCGTACAGTTAAGGAGGAAGAGAAGAACAGATGTCAGGATCTAGAGCAAGAAGGAAAGAGTTATTAATATAATAAGGCATAATCCACACAGATGTTTATTCCAAATCATAACAGCACACGACTTCCAGAGCAACCCAACATAGGGCTCACCACTCTATCCACTCTCCATACATATTCGGCCTCTCCCCTCTTACATACCCCTCAAATGTTCTCTTCATCACCGTCGACCAATCTAAATCCCGTTTATCGGTGTCCAACTCTTCGTCCTCATCATCCGCGAGCACCGAGGGTATAGGTTTCGGCGGCCCAGTAGTGGTGACTGGCCGCACAGCGGCAGCGAGGGCTTGTAGTTTCTCTCGACGAAGCATGGCGCGTGCGATATCTTCGCCAGCTTTAAACCGTGGTCCGAGGTCAGGGAAGTTCCTCGAGGGGTCGAATGGTTTCCACCTGCGAGTAAGTGTTTGAGTTAGATCAACAGTTGGGACAACGAGCGGATTAGATATTACCAGAAATTGTGGAAGTGGTATGAATACGATCCTCGGAAGAAACCACGGAAGCCGAGTGCATGAGGGGCCGCGCTATTTTGTTGAGGGGTATCAAAGAAATCTCCAAACCTAACCACGGCCAAAGTGAATAAATTATGTCAAAAAGACCGTAAATCAATGCAGGAAAAAACCACGCACTCGGTGAAATAAGGCTGCGGGGGTCTATCCCTCTGATAGTTCTCCGTGTTCAACCACGCCGCATCGAACAGCGCATCAGGAAGCCTCAACAATAGACCTTCCAGATGTGCATCCGCAGTGTACCGCGACACGGTCATGGGATGGAAATCAAGGCCATTTTTGAGTGCCGTGCGGAAGAGGAACGCGCCAAGGGCAGATCCCTTGTTCATACGTAGCACAGCAGTGTTATAATTCTCCAACCGCGACCAGCGGTACGCGAATGCGCCCTTCCATCCCCACAGCTCTTCCCAGTCGCGCAGGAGAATTGTATCCGCATCAAGATAGATCCCTCCGAACCGATGGCACAAGACGAAACGCGCCATGTCAGAAAGAATCACGGATAGTCTGTCGTACGACGACGACGACTTGGAGCCTGCGCGGTTGAGCAGATCATCATCGTCGGCCGTCGTTGTGGCTGTGGCCGTGCTATTCGCGGTGCTAACCGAAGTCGACGCCACCTTCTTCTTCACACTGATGATGTGGCCACCAGAGTTAAAGAGACTATCCTGTAGCTCTCTCCATTCGTCCTTAATCTCGGGTATATTGTCGAGCTGTTCCGTCGTGTTCCACAGCTTGAAGTGAATAACATTCTTGAATCGCGGATGGAGGAAAGGGGATGCCCATGGGCTTAGTTTGAGTTTCTCGAACATGTCGCGAACAGCATTGGGGTTGGGAATGGAAGCGGCTGGTCCTGGATTGATCCAAAGCCAGAATTGCGGACGACAGGCTCGAGAATCTGTTGGCCATTCTTTTAGATGAATTCCGGTGTTTTGAGTATAGAGGAAGGACATTAGGGCGAGATAAGGCTTGTCAGTAAATGGACCGGTCCAAAACATATGGAAGACGCGTGGATTTTCGGGATCGCACGGCTCTGGAAGCGATTGAGCGGTTCGGTGTACGAGGGGTTGGGGTAAAATGATTGAAGGTTCCCATACTGCTCCTTTTTTCTTGATGAGGCCTTCGTTGGGGTCCGGTTTGCCTTTCTGTCCGGGCAAAGGTCGGCGATAAAGAGGGGCCTGTTCTTGGTCTAATACAGAGTCGATGTCGGCTGTCGTAGTGTTCTGTTCCACGTAAATGTATTTCGAGTCGAGAGAGTGACCGCGTCTAACCCGCTCGCCGTTGTCCAGGCCACCACCGAGACGGAGCATCTCTAAGCAATCCCGAACATACTGATTTGGCAGGAGTTAACACAGACTCTCAAGGAAGTTAGTCAACAGGCGCACCTTTCCTGTACCAAAATCACAATGTTTCATTACATGGTCTAAATCCGCTACACTTCCCGGCACAGGGCGGGGTGGGTATGCAACATTCGGTGGTTGGCTTTGAATATCAAGGTAGACTCGTTTAGGTCCGACGCCGCGTCCTTCTGTGACGATCTCAGCCCCTGGCGAACGATAGCGCGAAGGCTTAATGGCTATAAGTTGAGGTGGCGTCGCCGGGTTAACTATTGGCTCTGTCAAACCAATTTTTAAAGGGACTGGAGAACTCATTCGTCAGCACAACCAAATTAAGCTTGATAGTCAACGCACGGGATCGTCTACTGGGGTAGTGACCGCTGGCAATCTCCCACTTCCATATCCGCTGCAAGTCCTCCCGTTTAAACACAAGAGTGGGTGGCTCTGGTGATGCCCCACTCTGCCATTGGTCGCCCCAATCTGACCGTCCAAAGGACTTTGTCACCAGCAGTACGGTGAAGAACACCGCAAGGCATGCTATGGCGACGAGGAGAGGACCGCGCTTTCGACGCATACGAGAAACACGGAGTTTGTTGAAAGGGCCAGCGTTGGGTAGGAGAATTCGCAGACGTCTTGAACGAACGCCTGGAATTGGGAGAGATACAGGTCTCGTCCAACCATTTAGAGAGGCATGTGATCTGTGTTGGCGTTCTAACTTTTCTTCGATGGCTGAAGAATGACTTGGCAATTGCGAGTCGCTAGTCATCGCACTGGACGACGCCAACAGTGCCTAGAATTGGGCGTAGGAGTCGTAAATAATGAGGAAAAGGCACAGCCACGAACGCGAAAAGTTGAGGAAGAGGAAGAAAGATGCCAACGGTGGCAGTGCACCGAACGTGGCACCCGAACGTGGTCAAAAACTCGGTACTCGATATCCTGATAACACTTGAATCTACACTGTAGTACAGATATCTGAATCTCCTTCTCCTTTCTGTGTGCCAAGATCAACGCGCTCCAAACATTATCCAGGATCGAATGACGATCACACAGGGTTCAAATACCAATCGACGGTCATTCATAGTCCAAATTTTTCTCTTGAAAAATCATACCCTCAATACCAGGTATACCGACGGAGCTGCCATGTCTAAAACCTATCAACGCGTAAAATAAATTATCCTTGTTTCTTCTGCAAGCCTTTGGGAAGCTCTTTCACAAAAGGCAAAAAGTCACGACCTTGCATGTATGGTCGCAGGACTTCCGGAATAACAAGACCCTTTGCAACCGACGGTCAGCAAGAACTTCGGCAATACGAGTAAGAAAAACTTTACATCCGGTGTTTGGTAATTCTCAACAAGACAACACAGGGCGCGTTCTGTAGCACAAAGAGTGCCGTTCAGCATGTGCACGTAAACCTTTCTTGTTTGGTCTTTGGACTTCAGGCCGCAGCGGATCTCTAGTCTCCGGCTCTCTACAAAAGAGAATTAAAAATTCATTTTGTCAATCCGACGAAAACATGATGAGGAGACCCACGATAATCTGTGCAATTCGAGCACGACACCAACTCCTTATAGGCCTTCTGGAATGGGAAGTATGCCTCCAAGTCAAACTTCTGCGCGGCCGCAAGGTTCAACGCCCCCGAAACAATTGCGACCACACGGTACCGAAGTCCAAGGGTCTGATAGAAGGCCTCGCTGTTGGCGATCATCGTGTCGAACATCTCCCAGCTCTTCGCGGGGTCGGTGATAACGAACTGCTCGACCTTCTCGAACTGATGCACGCGGAAGATGCCCCACATATCCCGTCCTGCGGACCCGGCCTCTTTTCGGAAACATGTCGAGTATCCGGCGTATTTCACTGGCAGTTGGGTATCAGGACTCTCGAACCACTCGTCCGAGTGGAATGCCGAGATGGGCTGTTCCGAGGTCGCGATTAGGTATTTCTCGTCATCGGAGCCGATCACCTATTTCAAATAGTTTATGATGGATGTTAATTAGATACCACAATGGAAATACCTTGTAGAGTTCCTCGTCGAACTGATCAAGCTGCGCGGTCTTTGCCATTTGGTCCTTGTTCATAAAGAACGGAGGCTGTATCTTTTTATACCCCCTGCTTCTTAGGAAGTCCAGGCCGTACGAAATGAGCGCCTGATTAAGGTCAACACCATCGCCCGTCAAGTAGAAGCCTCTATGACCTGCGATCTTAGCACCTACAAAAAAATAAATTAAGAGATCTAGCACTGGATGTGAGGATAACACGACCCACCCCGATCAAGATCCATGGCGTCTAATCGAAGAAGAACTTCATGATGCGGTATGATACCTTCCCGTGCAGCAGGCTCAGTCAGCTCGCCTGTGGGATCCCATGTTCGGAGAGTTACATTATCATCCTGATTCGAGCTCAGCCGAAGAATAGGACACATAAGATCTCAAAGCCGTGCGTACCTCCGTTGCACTGATGGGCACCCCCTTGCCTACGATATTTCCGACCGTGCTGGCTTTTTGGCGCATTACGATTTCAAACTCTTTGGCCTCCTTCTTCTTCGCCTCGACTTGCGTGTCGATCTCCTTCTTTGTGGCGACGAGGTCGTCCGCTGGTTCCTTTGCCTAGACGAGGGCGTACTTTTATCAGTTTCCGTTCTTCTTTAGTGATAATAAAACAAAGCGCACTCTCTTCTTCACCGAAATCTCTTTTTGCACCTCATTCACCTTTTTCCGAAGGGCATTGGTATCATAATCCACTAAACCAAGCACGCCAAAAGGTCAGGTGCCGAATCCACAAAATGTGGAAGAGAAAAACGCACTCTTCACCCAATCAGCATACATCTGGATGATCTCATCCACCAACTCGACCGAATGCCCTCTCTTCCTCTGCGACTCCCTGATCTCCTCCGCGTTCCCTCCTTTGTTATCGATGAAGCTGAGGATGTCTAGTGTCATAGTTGTTGGCTATCTGCCTGTATAATTCTCTGAGTTTATTTCTATGGCGGTATGGGATCCAAGTAGGGTGGAATTCGAGTTAAAGAATGGCCGGGTGAGTCACAACAGATTTCGTTGCCATATCTTGCCGATCGATTTTACGCACTGGCGGTTATGTAATGTGTACACTGCACAGCCACTCCCTGTGCTGAATTTAGCTCGGGGAATTCTATTGACTCGAACCACGCAACCACCTCTCTGACATACATAACAGCCTAGAACTCACATACTACTGAATCGACATCTTTACCAAAATTGACCTCATGCATAAACTCCTATAACCCATACCCTGGACCGTTCACAGAGGGGTATGGATATTGTCAGGACCTTTCCGTGGTATTCCTGAATCGTCTCCTTGTTTACTTACCTGTCACCAAATGAGTCATGACAGCCATACTTGGTACGATTGATATTACCATCTTAGCTTTCCCAATCTCCGCCTTTCTCGCGTACGATCTCTTCAGACCTGCGAAACCATTAGCCATATCCAGGTTGTGTGCCCTCTGTGTTTCTAGTTGTTTTCTTGAATGACTCAGATGTGACTCAGATGGTAGATCTTCTGCTCTTAACGCGTCTATTTACTAAGTATTCGGAGGATGAACACCGGGATGTTCGATGCCGACTCTCTGGTACCAATGAGAGCCGGTTCACAAGCTCGGAGCAAGCGAGTACCATTGCCCTCTCATCGACATGCTTCTCCATCTGCGCCCTGGCCTTGTGTTGATATAGAGGATGGTGAACGATATCAACATTTTCTCAAATCCACTACCTTGACAATATCTCAGAGATTGATCCCCTACAACTCGAACCTCAATTGCCCCCGATTCCACCTCTTTGTGATCACAAATCCTGCAGGGGGTGTTGGAGGAGATATCCACGGGCCCATTTCCGAACTGGGCCGCTCGGCAGGTGAGGAAGAGCAAGATTTACAAAGCAATAATGGACTACTCGAGGGATTTGGAATGTATATGCCACAGAGTCAACGTGATCAAGGACGGATTTTTCACCAATCCAGGATCTCTGGTTGCGAGAGTTAATAATGAAAGAAGAGACGTGGCGGGCGATCATTCATAAAGAGGTTCGGAATATGATATCACTGATAAAGAGGAACTAATCTTTGTCCGATAAACAGAATCTTGATCATGACCACCTTCGCGTTCAAGCCCTGTTCGTTGAGAATATGTCGGGACCATTCCTTCAGATGCTAGGTACCAAGTAAGCGACCGTCTTCAAAAATCTAAATCGCCTTAACACTGAGGTCTTCCAGATATAATATCGAGCCTAATTTTTGGTCGTCATCGCTTGGCTGGATTCCTTCCCGTTTCCAATCAGAAGTCCAACCCATGATCGGAGACCGTGAGTTTCGTTATCAACATTTCCCCAGAAGATACTGTGGCTTAATAGTTTCTACAACCGTTGGCGGTGAAGACATTAATATTACCCTCACTTTCTTGAGGTCAATCAGAAATGTTGGGGACTCTCGATTCTCACTCACTCACGTGTCAACTGACACCCTCAGCACCCTTGAACCACACAATCTTCTTGGTTTGTTGGTGTTCTTCAAAGGCATAGATATTGCTCACGTTCAGTCAGGTAATCAGCGGATAGATCCTCATTCGCCTCTAGTTCTCTCCTCCAGTTCGTTCGAATCCACGCCAACTTCTTCATTTCTTAGTTAGACTGATCATTTGACGCAGATAAGTACTTGCTCTTTCTCGACCTCGTTGCAGTCCATTTCGTTCGAAAAAATGGAGGCAGTACCCTCATATCCTTTCATCCTAAAATGACCACCTCCGGCCCATTTTTGCATGAGCGTATTCGGTACACAGGTGCGCAGGCTCAGTCTATGTATGTCTTTATTCCACGAGGATTGATTGGACCTAGGGCAAAGCATTTATTGGCAGACAATCTTTCAACGCTCGTCCGTTCCTACATTTTTTCTCTTGCTGTTTCTATGGAACGCGATGTATGCCTGGGACGAAGCCCTGGAACATTTATACGAGCACGTGTGCATTTTGGTGGGCCATCAGTTTACCTGCACGATTTATACTCAACTCTTGGACAGGAAACCCAGGGTATATCTACAGCAGAAATGTCATTAGCCCGAGAAATACACCTCCTGCAAGCGTATCAGCTTCGATGTCTCAGATTCCTCGATGACTTGAATACGACAATTAATTTCATTCGGGGTACCCCACACCCAGGGATGGATCTAAATGCCGAGGAAAGGCATTTTAACCGCGCTCTCATGGATAGAGAATGCTCCAATTTGTTGATGGAGACGGATAGATTTCGTTCCGAGCTGCAGATGCAAGGTCAAATCCTTCAAAATATTTTAGGCCTCGTGAGTCGCAGTTCGTCATTCATTTTTTTTTGCCTTACACATTATTTTATTGGCTAGGTGTCCAATAACCTCAGTATACCTGTCGCTAAAATGACCGAAGCTGCCATGCAAGACAGTGATGGTAAGCAGAATTATCCTTTGAGAATTGGATGTATCATTAAAATTTTCATCTATTGGCAACGCCTAGCGGTGAGCCCAGTTATAAGATTCCAAGGCTTATTCCTTGAACATAGTTGTACAGATGAAACAAATTTCCTATTTAACAATGTTTTTTCTACCCGGGTCTTTAATGGCGGTAAGAAAAGCGTCCTCGTTATGCTCTGGAATACCCCCACCTACACTATTGCAGGGAATATCTGGGATGTTAAACCCAAACGCATTCACTCTTGTATACTTTGTTATGGTCACAGTGCCCCTCACTGATTACATTGTGGATCGGCGTTGCGTTACAAGAGAGAAGGTTTCCCCAAAAGACCTTTATCCAACGGCTCAGCTGGCCTTTCATGTGGATCAGGGACCACCTTGGGCGGAATCCCAAGTCGAGAGCACGTCGAGGAAGGCAGGCGATGACATAAGTGTCTTCAACGAGGGGTGAAGGAACACATAGACAATCACCGGCCCTCACCGGCGCCTACCCATCGATAAGACAGAATACATTTCAAAAAAAATTCCAGGAAAGCCTAGTGTTATTCTACACAATAATATTTACGACGGGGAATCGACCGTCCTGGGCAATCGTTGATCAACTTCTTGTAAGTAAATAAGATACTTGCTAAAAGCGAACGACGCGACTTGGTCACATGGGTCATCAAAAGAGGAAGGTAGCCAAATAAAGGCAAATCTATCATTTCCAGGGTCGGATCACGGTTCGCGTTGATTGATCATTGAATTCCCCACCCCCTCTTTCTTTCCGCCACCTCATTGGAATGTTCAAGCTCATCAGGCGTATCTCTTACGGCGTTATTCCTCGCTCCGACAGGCCTTGGGAAGAAGATCGTAAGTTTCCCGTCTTTGACGCGCCTTTTCCACTTTTTTCCGGCATACAGACGCGTTTTCCCGATCATTCATCACATATTTCGCTTGTTGTGTATCCGGCTTAATAACTGAATGCTTCTACTTCTTTAGCGACATCTAATGCCCCACAAGTCGGACGTAAACGTCGCCTCAGCTCAACCGAAAGAGACGCAGAGGAGGAGGAGCAGGCATACAAGAAGACGCGTGAAGACAGCGCGACACCTTCAGTGGCAGACGCGGAGGGCAGATTCCTGGTGCCAGCGCCGCGAGTCGTCACTCAGGAGGTGAAGGCAGTCACCAAAGGTGTCGAAGAAGTTGTCCTCGATGGCAAAGACGATGAAATTTCGTCGGAAACGGTGGCCGCTCCCGAAACCATCCCACTTCCTGATGAAAAATCAGGGGAGCTCGACGAACCCACTTCGGATGCCGCACCGCCTCCCATCCAACCCCCGTCGACTGCATTAGAAGAGTCGCCAGAGGTCCTTGTTGAGGAACCAACCACGATTGCGGCCGATGATAGCTCTGACGTAGCATCATCTGCTGGGGAAGACGACTCGCCACCTGAGGTTGCACCGGAGCCTAAACCGCTAGAAGCATCCTCCAACCCACCTGTTCAAACATCATTGGGCACATCCAACGATGTCACGACCAAGAAATGAGCCACGTTCTATGACCCACCAGCCGCGACGAAGCGTTTCGTTCGTGTATCTCCTTAAATCTTATTCCATTATCTTGTTACGTGATATCGACATACCCCTCTTGTGCGCTCGATTGCTTTTTATACATTCATCGGATTGCCCTATCCACATTCTCCTGTTCTTGCTACTTTTGTTATTTGTCAGTCATTGTATCAAGCACCCCCGAACCCCAAGCTGCGCTCACTCTTTTTATTTGTTAGCTCCCTTGTACACTGCTCATCGCTTCTATCTCTCTTTAATTTCCCTTGGACCTTCTTGAACCCCATGCTTCATTCTCGTCCTGACTTTGATTGATAACAGGCGTTGTGAATGTGACTTGGATGCTGGGGAAACCTTCCTTTCTATACAAAGGTCCGCTCGCGTTCCATTTTCACAGAAGCCTTTAAACTGATAGTTTTCCTGCTGCAGTGTCATCAGACCACTTGATTGACAGACACCTTGGTTGTTGTCCGCGCACGACAGAGAAGGCTTCATCTCCCAAGTCCTCGTGATCAACCACCCCAACATTAGGCACCGTTTCTCCCACAAAACGCCCAACATAGAACGGCTTTACCGTCTGGCATTTCTCGGCCGCATCTTAAACCCTCAATATGGCCGTTCATCTGTAACAGCAGTTTAAGAGTGAGCAGGCGGGTTTTTCTCGTCTACAATATACCCTCCCCCATGGAAACCATATTCCATTGCCAAGGGGCGCCTATCGACCTTCGGGGTAGTTCGCCCAATAGATGATACTCAGAACACCTTAAGTACGCATCGGCTGATCCCCCAGCCCGCCAACATGACTTGAATGACCATTGAAGGTGACTACTCCCCTTCGACCCCGTTTTCTTCGCTGACCGCATGTGCATCGCAGTTCTGCATTGGGCACCGTATTACGTGTATCCTCCGCATAGTGAAAATATATCCATGTGAATGAAGACAGATGTCAGACGAAAAAGTCTCGTGTTGTATTTGCTGTCACTGGCCCGCCAGACATGGTCCGGTTTCTCGTGACAGACTCCCACTGTGCTTCATACACTCTGACCTGTTAAGTTCTTGAAGCGAACAACATTTTTGACCATCCCCGTCACTGAGAACGATTTCTCACCAAGTTTACAGGCACCGAATCAAAACAAGATATGGCATTGATCATGACGGCATCATCGCCGTTTTCGTCGGTGCGTGCAGGATGTCCATTGAAAGCACGCGCCTGCCCTGTCGTGTTCTAACGTAAAACTATACTGTGGAAGGTAAAGTATTTCTATTCCAATCCTGACGGCAATGTACGGGTACTAAGCTTCTCAGCCACAGCTACAGCTTGCTTTGGGTGTCCAGACCTCCACTTCCACAACTTCATGCTCCGTCTTCGGGCCTGCTTTCGGTGAGTAAAGTCTTGCCTATGGTTTCATTCTCAGCCTCATGTTAAAGTCGTTATGACAGGACCTGCCTTTTAGTTGCCTCGAGGCTTGTTGATTGGAATTCACGATGTGATGCAATGATCTTTTAGCAGGCTCCCACCACCTGGGATATCGACGCGAGGACCGTACGAGATGAAACGAGCATGTTTAAATGAAGTTTAGCTCTCGCAGGTTCGGCTGAGGTTCAATTCCCTCTCAAAACGCTGCTTTGACCTCTGCTACATCCGAAGGTTGTAGTCCGAGGAGACGGTGTGTTTATTGTGACAACACGAACGCACGAGCAAAGTGTGCAAGCGATTCCACAAGTCACCCACGGGGTAGAGGCAAGCCATAGCCCACTCATTCGCAATCCTCTCTTCCTCTCATACCTTTCGCACTCTTCCGCAGGACGGAGCACTTTGACCTTTCCCCTTAATTCGTGTCTTCTACACCCCGCCTATCTCTAGTGGATTCTTCATCTTCAAGACCTTAAACATGTTCTCCGCCTTCCTCTCCCGACTTCGGCTCAATCCAGCCGAACAAAACTCGGACGATATAGACGACACCTCCTCAACCGGCAGGAGCCTCAACCTCCCATGGCCTGTCACCGAATCCTCCGCACGAAAGCCCACTACTACGAATCAATGGACGTATGGGCAGTCAGGATCGCAAGCGAGCGGGACAAGTGGGATCACGATCAGTCGCCCCATTCCACGGACTGGGCCAAACTCGCTGACTGGGTTCGATGACTATACGGCGACGCCAGCAAGTGGTAGTTCGCATGGCCGCCAAGTGTACCCAAGTCCTCCTCGGACCGCCACGCTGTCTGAGGGGCAGTACAACTCAACGGAGAAAACGAGGAGGTTTGATTCTCGCCCATTAGGGCAGACATCGATGGTATATGGACCTCCGGCAGTTGTCCGACTGGATAGTGGGGGTGCTGAAAATAATGACGATAATACGACGAAGGACACGGATGTGCGTATGTTTTTTCTCAGGAAATGGACGTCTCTGACCCTACTTCAAAATCGGCTAGGTTCCTCCTCCAAGTTATGTATTCGAGCAGGCCAATGCTTCGACAATTGCGCTGCCTTACCCTCAATCAGCTGCAGGGTATACCAACACAAACACTCAAGAGCACAGTAATCTACGACAAGAATACGACCCGGAACCCGAATTTTACAGCTCGCCCTTTGATGATTCAGATCCAGAAAATTCCACACCAGCGGCACCTCTATCGGCGAACACTTCCACATCGACATCGACGCCAAAACCCGGCACTATGACCAAGTCACGTTGGGGGCTCAAGCTACAACTGCACGCCGCACAAAGTATGCCCTCGCTCCCTACAGGCGGCGGAAAGCCTCCAGCACCTTCCAACCACTCGCATGCAAGACTCAGCGATCCTGTCACGAACGCCCAGGCGAACCCGATTGGCGGTGTTAATGTCGAAACCGATGTATTCAGACATGCATACAACTATCCTCTCGCAAAGCAACTCTCGCCGATTGTAGAGCAAGACTACTTCTCACCAGTGGTGGAATCCGACTCGCGTTCGTTGTCGCTCAAGTTCGGAAAGGCGAACACCAGCGGAAGTGGAGGGAAACCGAGTCCAGCCGAGAGTGGGTCAGGATCAATTCGTGAAGGAGCGAAAGAGAAGCAGGAAAAGGGCAACGACGGGGGTACTGCGGAGAAGGAATCCCTTAAGACGCGCACTGGTTCGTCAAGGACGGGATCGGGTGGTTCTATCGGAACTGTGAACGGAATAAGCAGAACAGGATCGATCTCGATTGGCGTAGGAGGGGCTCAGAGTGCAAGTCCGGGCGGAAGTCTTGGGGAGATTTCGCGTAAGTGATGACCGAGGCGTACAATTTGTCATACTGAGGACCAATTTTCTTACCAGGTCCATCGCCCATCTATGCGTCGCCTTTCATTACTCGTCATCTCAACCGGACAGTCTCTCAGACATCGTCCAAATCTGACCCACTTTCTCAGCCAGCCGGAGCCCAAACACCAACTCAAGGCCAAGGATCCCCTCAAATCCCCGCGCAGATACCTACTCACTTGCAAGGGCCAAACCGTGCCGGAATAGTAAACAATGTATCCACACCCTCCGCATCTCGATCAACTACGAATTATAACCCCAACAAGGGGAGCATACAGACTCCAACGTCTGCATCGACAACCGGGACAGGCACCGCAACCATCTATACACCCACGTCTGCCGTCCAGACACCGACTGCAAAAACGCCAATTTCTCCAAACGTCGAGAGTGGTGTTTCAATTCAACACCCTCCACCAGCTGCGACCACTTCTACTACCACGATGGTCTTCCCTTTGCCCCCACAATCTGATCTTCCTTCCCACCGCCCACCCAATCTTCCGAAAATTCCCTCCCTACCAGCCATGGCCCCTCTGGATTTACGTTTTTCGCTTCTTGGCTCAGTTAGTCCTCGTACGAGCAGGGAGGTTCGGACGCCACATGCCGGAGGTACATCTCTCAAGGCTGTTGGGGGCGTAGAGAGGCTGCCGGTCATCGATGGGAGTGTTGAGGGTTGTGATGAGGAAGACGAAGAATACGATGATGATGACTACGACGACATCCATGTGATCATTGAAGGCGAGGAGTACGATGCTGAAGAATACGACCGAGAATCACTACACGCAGAGAGTTTTGTTACCGCCGGTTCCAACGAAGATGGTGGCTCCAAAAACAATCACCGGAATCTTGAACAGGGTGTAGAACTTGCCACGTTGAACAAGTCCAGTCATAAGAATAGCCCCCCGTCTTCTACTTCCCATTATGCTCGGCCGAAGGACCCCCTATCGGTGTCCGCGTCCAGCAGAGGGCCTACACATGTCCATGATAGTGGATTAGGAAGTAGTGCGCCCGATTCAGCGACAGGCGAGTCATTCATCCACAAACGATGGGACAGGGACACTCTTGGATTCGGACCTGCGACGTCTTCTCCCACATTCCAACCCAAGGGCAGCCATTTGCGGTGGCCTCTACGGTTCTCGAGTTCTTCTTCCCTCCTCACTCCTGCGTTTTGGACCTTTTGGTTGGGGTTCGTTTGCCCTTTCCTTTGGCTTGTTGGTGGATGGCACTTCACAAACGCAGGCGAGTTGCCGCCCAAGCTTACGGTGTGGGAATGGTATTTCTGGAAGTCAGGATGGAGCGTCGGCGGTTGCTTTAGGGCTGTAGGAGACAAGCTATTTGGATGCTGCACTGCGAGGAGAGGGCGTCGGGCTAGTCGTGGTGGGGTCGCAAGGGAAGTGCGTGGAAGCCAAGGCGATGGGGTTATCGGCCAGCAACAACCTACGAGGAGAAATGGGGGCAAAAGGCGAAGCGCTTCGCAGTCCAAAGCACGTTCCGGAAAGGTTTATCCTGCGCTGCCACGTTGGGTGGCAGAAAAGCAAAGCACGGACGATGGGCGAATGAGGCTGAACGATCCCAGGCGTTCATTACGTGGAATATCGTTCGGGTATCCATTTATCTCGCGCCCACAAACATCCCAAGATTCCTACAATTCGAAAGCACCCCGACCCTTACCCTCATCCTCCTCCCTGGTTGTGCGGATCCTGAAGCGCATCGGGGAGGTCCTCTTGAAACCCAATCGAGTTCTCGACATGCTTTATGGTGTGAAGCTAAGGGAAGTGCGTGGCCGGCCTGAGAGTGGGAGAAGGATGTTCGACCCTTGGATCCAACGGTGCAGATACGCTCTATGTTATGGGATGGCGCTCCTCGCGATTGGGTTGTGTGCAGCTTCCACATATTTAATCATCGTGAGTACCAGGAAGTTGGCGTAAGAATAAAATTTGGACCTTGCTTTCGTGTTCTCATTCGCTCCGCTTTCGCTGACGCTTTTGTTTTGGTCGCTTTCTTTCGTACTGAGTTTTGATTGTCAAGGCTGTTATATACTTTTCCTTATGGTAGAATGAACCATGTCACATGTTGTATGTCGTATACCGAATTAAAAAAGACTAAGATCCGAAGAATAAGTCTGTTGAGTTGTGGAAGAGTGATAGTTGGTGATGTCATTCTCTCTCACCACACACAACCTCTTGTGTCAGTGGGCGGAGAAAAATCCACCGATATGAACTCCTTTATTTCAGAAATTACACATCAATGTTACATTGGCATTGCCTTGATCTTCGCAACAACGATAACCACCATCCAACCACCATCCTCGAAATCAGGGTGCGGAGCCCCGCAGAAACATTCTGGACGCAGGTATTAAGAAGGACATTAATGCGGTAGCATACAGCTGTAAAGTAAAACGGTGTCCATGAGAGGTGAGGTAAAAACCCTGATCTATGTCTCATGATATAAGGAGAAGTAAAATAAGGTTTAAGCGCCGGACAAGGGGATGGCGAAGTCCAAATTATGAGAGTCCACGTTGCGAGGCTGGGGCGTTAGGCTTACACTACTTCATCACTGGTTTGGTCACAGGCCTCCAAGGCGGAATTCCAAGTCTCCAAGGCTGATTTGGCCTCCTCGATGATGATGTCGTAAGCGTCCTGAATATGCCCCTCGTTCGTTCGAGTTGCACCAACTGCAAATCTGATGCAGAATATCCCATTGAGGCTTGTTTGTGTAAGCATAATGTCCCGTCTAGCTGAGAGGCGGGCGAAAACATCTCGATTGAGGTTATTCAAGGAGTCGGCTGAGAACGCGGCCTGATTTGCTTCTCGCGGCTTTGGGACGACTCTGAAGACCGACAGCGCTAGGGATGGCCTCGTAACAAACGATAGTTCGTCGGAAGAATTGACGAGACTCGCGAACTTCTGGTTCAAAACAATGGACTGGAGGTCAAAGAACGATGTCAGAATTTGTCTTCTGGAATTAGAAAATGAAGACTGACTTTGCGGATGTGTTTCTGGAACCCTTTGACGCCATAACTGCGAAGAACGAACCACACTTTGAGCGACCGGAAACGGCGGCCCAAACCCAGATGCCAGTTTCGATAATCAACGACGGTACCTCGATTTTCTTGATGAGTAAATGAATGGAATAAGAGGGCTGTGGCTCACCTGCATCCCCTTGCTTTGTGCGGAGGAAAATGGGCGTGATATCTAGCGCATCGGTGAGCTTCTTCCTGTCCCGGACCCAGAGAGCTGAGCAATCAAAGTTGACTAGTCCCCACTGGAAAAACAATTGATATTCACTATTGAGCAAATAAATTGGAAGTTAACTTACCTTGTGGAAATTAACGCAGATGGAGTGAACAAAAGCGTTGATATCCTGGAGGTGAAGTACACTGCGAAACTCTGGACAAGACAAAGCGACGCCAGCCCATGCAGCATCAACATGAACCCAAAGGGATGGGTAGTCTTGGACTATTTGAGGGGTGAGTATTTGGTATGGGTTAGATGAAGCCGAAATGGACTTGCCAACTTCACGGATATCGGCAAGGTCATCGACTGCCCCAGAAGATGTGCTTCCTATGGTTGCGACTGGAGAGAAAATATTCAATTTAGCTCATTTGGTTCCAAGGGATTATTGAAGGCCTCACTCAAGATGAAAGGTTTTTGTCCTAATTTAGCGTCATCTTCCAGGGCGTTCCGGAGGGCATCCTCTCGAAGGGAAAACTCGTCTTCTGCTTTCACCTCAATGGATCGAAGCTGAAGGCCCAATACCAGGGCTGCTTTCGATCCCACAGAATGTGTTTGAGTAGTCGTATAGATAACCAAGTCCTCCAGATTTGTATCCGGGTGGTCTTTCAGGTACAAGGTGCGAGCAGCAACAACCACCGCGAGCACTGAGTCTGAAGCCGATGTCTGGCAACGGAAAAATATAAGCGGGAGGTTTGAATCAGGAAAATCCTGCGGACCTGAATAACGCCCCCGCCAACTCCAGATGCGTGTGAAAATGCCGAAGATAATCCAAGCAAATTGGCTGCCCAATCCATCACGATAGCTTCCAGTTCTGTACAGGCAGGGCTACTTGTCCACTGCAGAGTGTGTCAAAAAATAGAACTGTGAGTAAGAGGAACGCTCACATTAAAACCAGGGTTGGTGATGCTCGAGGAGTACAGGTCTCCTAGAATGCCCTCAAATGTACAAGCAGCGGGAAAATATGCAAAGAAAGAGGGATGTTGCCAGTGGGTCAGTCCTATCAACGGATATGATATTAAAAAAATAGGCGACCATGAAATGAACTTGATGTAAACTTGCCTGGGATGATATATTTCTGGTAATCATCGGCAATGACTTGGAAATCCTCGCCTTCCTCAGGAGCAGCCACTGAACAAGGGTGTCAGATATTGGTCAATGGGTTCGCAGTATTTCTCACAAGGAATATGTTCTCTCAAGTATCCTGGCTTTACCGTAGATAAAACAGAGCGTTCTTGAAGAGAATAGTGATATTCACAAATGCGGTCGATGGCTTGATAGCCAGCTTTTCGGAATCTTTCATAAAGCAAAAAAAGTGTTTGTCAGCTGCCCAGCATCGAACAACGCGAAAAAGAGGAAATACTGTTCAACATCCATCGTAAAGAGGTCGGTGAGGGGGATGAGGATTCCTGAATCCTGCCAGGCCTTTTATGCGATGTCCCATCTTGTGGGCCCATTATGATCTTATTCTGTTGCGACCAGACCGCGTGAGGGTTGAGTGTTTCAAGGAAGCGCACATCCGTGGCCGTTCCTCGACACACCACACCGCTTTGGTTGGCTAATAATTGTTTACTGAGACCGACGTTGGAACCATGGCGAAAATGAAGAAGCTCGCTTCAACTTGTGTCTTAATCCCAAAAATAGGAAGAGTTTACTTGCCTATGATGTTATTTTTAGCGGAGCCTTTCTTTGGATTTCCGAACCAAAGTCCGGCACTTACCCGCGGGGTTTCCCAAGGTTTCCCTTGTGGATCCTCAATATATCTAGCTCCCCTAGGGCCAATATATACAAAATCGAGCGCTTTTTGTTGGGATTTAAGGAGTGGTTACTATGTCTAGGTAACATAAAAGGACAAAATTGTGTGAGCCGGACTCCGGCCATGAAGCAGTAAGCGGATTTTTCATTTTCGGTTCGATCGGCAGCCTCACGCCTGCCATGTCGCTTAGCATCCGGGACGGAGAGTTATTGTGGCCGTATCTTGGAGCTTCGGCTCTGGAGCGGGTTAATCACTTGAAGATGCTAGTGCTTCAGACAGGGATCCCAACCAGGATTTGCTGATGGAGGAAGTACCATCAGTCATATAACACGCTAACGTGTGCAGCTCTCTCGGTTGTTTTGTCCTAGAAGATGTGGTGCTCGGGATCAGCCTGCCCATCTTGAGCTTGTAAGAAAACGACAGTGATTCAGACTCGGAGATCGAATAATCGTGACGAGCTAAATTTCCTCCTTTTCATCACTACGTCGAGATGAACATAGCACCTGAACACACTGGTATTCCTGCCGCTAAAACATCCCCCATCTCCATCCTCCATGATGATCTCCTTTGGAGGATCTTCTTGATCAACGCAGATCTGTATCAGCATAACCCAGAGGAGCCCATTATTTACTCTGTGGGTTCGTTTTTTAGCCCGCTTAGATTCACTCTATATGCCTCCCGTGTTTCGCAATTATGGAGGAGGATCTTTCTCAATTCTTCGATAATTTTGAGGAGGTGATCGACCTTGATGTGATAGTAGGGTTCTCAGAGAAGGGAAGGAATGAAATCCTTCGGAGAGCTGGCCAGTCCTTGCTCTGCATCAAGGGCAATGGGAACTGGTCGGTTCGATTTCCACGAGGAGCATCGGAAGAACTTTTCTTTTCCATGTTATCCACATATAGGACTCGGGTGCGAGAGATAAACGTGGTTCTCGCCTTGCCGTTCAAAGAAGACACTTGGCGCTTACTGGAAATGACCATGGAAAATCTGGAATTTTTCTCGCTTGCATTTCGCCGTCCAGAGTGGGCCCAGGATGAAACTACCATGAGCGAAACTTTATTTTTTGGAGGTACTGCGCCAAGCTACACGAGCTTCGGATCAAGGATTCATGGTGCAACTTGCAGGCGTCGTGGTTTTTGAATATCCGAGAAGTCTATCTCAATTCTGCCTTGCCTGTCCCTGGTGCACTTGGAGCTCTGAACTCCAATAGACTACTTGAGGCACTGACACTCAAGAACCCTGTCAATGCACGAAAATCATCCGAGCGGCAGATCGTCGGTCTTCCTTCGTTGAAGCAAGCAACATTATTTAACGGGGTCAAGGCAACAATCCAAATTTTAGAAAATATTAAAGCCCCCATCGGCTGTAGTTTCTCAATCACCGTCGACATCCCACGAAAGAAGCACGGCGAGGTAACCGAAGACGAGGCCGTTTGTGTGTATACTGCAGTCTCGCCACATCGTCGAAGATTCTGGACTGCCTATTATCCAACGACCATCCACGTGGGATCTCGCTATCCTGCAGATGATTCGCCTTTCTTCTCCATTGACGACTTCGCATATGCTCCCGACTCAAAATCGACTGTATCTGCTTCTTCACTCTCACACCAACCTTCGTTCTCTGCGAAAATCCTTCCAGGAACTTCCCAATTCAATGGCCAGTGGTTTCGGCCCCTCTTTTCCGCCGCGACTTTTCTCGAAACCTATCCAAACATCACCCGCTTGTGCCTAGAAGGATGGTTACCATCTGAACTGACGAAATCGAACCTCAAGACGTTCGCTTCATCCTTTCCCAATATCACTGTGCTTCAAATCGACCAGTGTATCCTCGAAAGATCTCCATTTTGCGACACGCCGGATCTATTTCCTCTCGCCCATACTTTAATCCTTACAGTCCGCTACCATAGGAGCGATCCGGATAGGTTTTCGGGAGTCATCTCCCACTTGGAGATGAAAAGAGATGGGCAGAGACCTATTACGGTGCTTGACCTCACGAAGGTTCATTTCACACTGAAGCACTTCGAGTGTTGGAGGGAAATTTTGGACGGATTTGTTGGGTCGAAGGTCCTATTTCAGGCCGAAGGAAAATGGCATCGACCTATCACGCTGAGAGAATTTACCTGCGGTACTGATCAGGATATTTCTGCTTGGCAGACTCTCTACATAAATGGAAAATTACAAGACTTCGCGAAGTCAACCTAGTACAGGAAACTTTGCGACGCGCGAGTAGCAATACCTTGATTGTTTAGAATTGGCGACGTGTATGCCTGCGGTATACGATTGATGGCGAGTGGCTGCGGGCACTTGCACGGAACTCTTGAGTTGAAATAAATATCTTTAACACTAAGCAGGACTCGGATGCCTTCAAGTCATTGAAATTTCTGTATTGACTCTATGTAGTTTCTTGTAATAAATATCTATATTCCGAGTAATTTTCACTTCCTATCCCCATTGCAGGTCCGAGTATATACATACGTCAAATAAACTTTCATGATTAAAGTTTTAGTACGGTGATCGTACCACCGATCGAGTCGCAGATTCGGATATAAGAACTGTAGGGCCGACTTCACGGCAAACCTTAGAGTCCCAATAAATTATAAATTATAAACATGATAAATTCATTGCAATTAAATAATTGCCCTAGTGCTGCTAATCGTGCGACGTGAACCGAAGGTTCCCACCCAAGTCCAGCCGATTATGGGGAAGAGTGAGGTTTACGAATATGAAGAAGAGGATTTCAATTTCAGTGCAAGACGGCGCAAATTTTACATGCAAATGGACTGGCACAGCTGCGCCCATTTTTGTGATCGTCTGCCAGACTTCGTTCAATTGCAAACTGTGCCCTTACCTAAAGGTAGTGGGAATTTCCATTTCGCCACTTTCACCATTGTCGGAGAATCGTTTTCATAATAATGCGGACTCTGATCGCCTTTCTATGATATCTATGACCCAAATCTTCCACGGATGAATAACAGTGTAATGGGAGTCTAGTATCGAACGTGATTCAGAGGTAGTGTCGGTTCCGCTTGTTTTGGCCATATTGGCCCAATCACTAGTAGACTCAGGAGCGGGAATAATTCACGTGGTAGGGACAACGACAAGGTAAGCGGCAGTGGCCAGTTGTAAGTTGACAAGACGGATTAACAGGTAAGTGTAAATGTACGGCATCATGATTAATTTTGTGAAGTCGGAACTAAAGAGTCCGTTTCTTGAATCTGGTTCTGGGGCGCTAGCTGGGCTGACACCACCCCACTAATAGTTTGGTCCCAAGTCTCAATCGTAGATTTGGCCTCCTCGATGATGATGTCGTAAGCGTCCTGGATATGCCCCTCGTTCGTTCGAGTTGCACCAACTGCAAATCTGATGCAGAATATCCCATTGAGAGTTGTTTGTGTGAGCATAATGTCCCGTCTGGCTGAGAGGCGCCTGAAGAAGTACCGATTGAGGTTATTCAAGGAGTCGGCTGAGAACGCGGCCTGATTTGCCTCTCGTGGTTTTGGGACGACTCTGAAGACCGCCAGTGCTAGGAATGGTTTCGTGACGAGCGATAGTTCGTCGGAAGCATTGATAAGATTCACGAACTGTTGATTCAAAATAATGGACTGGATGTCAAGGAACGATGTCAGAATTTGTCTTCTGGAATTAGCGAATGAAGATTTACTTTGCGGATGTGTTTCTGGAACCCTTTGACGCCATAACTGCGAAGAACAAACCAGATTTTGAGCGATCGGAAACGGCGGCCCAAGCCCAAGTGCCAGTTTCGATAATCCACGACAGCGCCTCAATTAAGTTTGATGAGTAAATAGATGGTATGAAGGGGTCATGGTGCACCTGCATTCCCTTCATTGCTGGAGAGGAAAATGGGCGTGATATCTAGCGCATCGGTGAGCTTCTTCCTGTCCCGGACCCAGAGAGCTGAGCAATCAAAGTTGACTAGTCCCCACTGGAAAAAAAAAAACTGATATTTTCGGTCGAGTAAAGACGTTAGGCGTTAACTCACCTTGTGGAAATTGACGCAGATGGAGTGAACACAGGCGTTGATATCCTCGAGGTGAAGTACAGTGCGAAACTCTGGGCAAGATAAAGCAACACCAGCCCATGCAGCATCAACATGAACCCAAAGAGATGGGTAGTCTCGGACTGTTGGAGAGATGATCATGAGTATTTACTATGGGTTAGCCGATATAGACTTGCCAACTTCATGGATATCGGCAAGATTATCGACTGCCCCAGAAGATGTACTTCCTACGGTTGCGACTTGGGAAAAAGAATTCAATTCAGCTCTCTTGATCCCAAGGAATTATTGAAGGCCTCACTCAAGATAAAAGGTTTCCGTCCTATTTTAGCGTCATCCTCCAAGGCGTTCCGGAGGGCATCCTGTCGAAGGGCAAATTGATCCTCCGCTTTCACCTCAATGAATCGAATCTGGAGGTTCAATACCAGGGCTGCTTTCGATCCCACAGAATGTGTTTGAGTAGTCGTATAGATAACCAAATCCTCCAAATTTGTATCCGGGTGGTCTTTGAGGTACGAGGTGCGAGCAGCGACGACCACCGCAAGAACTGAGTCTGAAGCCGATGTCTGGCGACGAAAAATATAAGCGGGAGGTTTGAATCAGAAAATCATACGGACCTGAATGACGCCCCCACCCACTCCAGACGTGTGTGAAAATGCTGAGGATAATCCCAGGAGGTTTGCTGCCCAATCCATCACGATGACTTCCAGTTCCGTGCAGGCAGGGCTGCTTGTCCACTGCGCAAGGGTCCAAAAGAAATATAACTGCGAGAGAGAGAAACGCTCACATTAAAACCAGGGTTGGTGATGCTGGAAGAATACAGGTCTCCTAGAATCCCCTCAAATGTGCAGGCGGCGGGAAAATATGCAAAGAAAGAGGGATGTTGCCAGTGGGTCAATCCTATCAACGGATATGATGTTAAACAAATGGGCGACTATGAAATAAACTTATGTTAAACTTGCCTGGGATGATACATTTCTGGTAATCATCGGCAATGACTTGGAAATCCTCGCCTTCCTCAGGAGGAGCCACTGAACAGGGGGGGTCAGATATTGATCAATGCCTGGAGAAACATGGGGGTTCGGGATATTTCTCACAAGGAACATGTTCCCTCAGGTACCCTGGCTTTACCGTGGATAAAACTGACCGCTCTTGAAGAGAATAGTGATATTCGCAAATGCGGTCAATGGCTTGATAGCCAGCCTTTCGGAATCTTTTACAAGGCGACTGTCAGCTACCCGATATCAATACGAACAATATTTAAAACGAAATACTGTTCAACATCCATTGAAAATAGGTCGGTGAGGGCGATGAGATTCCTAAATCCTTCCAGGCATTTTAAAAGGCGCCAGTCTTATCTCACCGGAGTCACTTTAAAGAAAATGTGACCGTTCATCCACCTGATAAAATTATCCAATCAAGCACCGCCGGCGTACCACCGCTCACGACATGGAGATCCTTTGTCTTCCGTCGCGGAAAATGCGGTGCAGAGATTGCTTGCCTGAGTTTTTGGGGAGCTGTTGTGGAAGCCGCCTTTTCTTGGATTTCCGAATGTCGGTAGCCTCGGACCCGGAGGAATGTCTTTCCGGAAGTTTACAATGTTGTTCCTCTTGCCCTGTGGATCCTCAGCCACAAGTAATATAACTAACGTAGAAAGCCCACACAGGTTGTTCGGATAAACGCTGACAATAAAATGACAGAAGAACATGACTGAGCTATATCATTTCGCAGGAGAAAGGCAGGGCTTGAAACTCGAATGCGGCACACCCACCATTCTACGACACGGAGTCTGCCGGGTCACGGGTCACGGCGCGGAGAGAGCCTCATCGAAGGACTGTACCATTACGACCGGTCGTTCACGGGGTCCTATGACAGCAATTGTTTACTCACCAGTGACCAATGACAAGAGCGAAAATTTATTCATGTGCTCCTCGGTGACTAGGCTCGACACGATATGGATGGATACCGATTTGGGATCGGAGTATCAATTACCCGGGTTTGGCTCGCCCAATTCGGTATGTAATTGCCTGAGTAGGAATTTGAGGTTACTAATGCCTGTCACTCAGGATCATTCAGAAACGAGCGTCATGTAATTGCGCGAAGATGTCTATGTGTTTAAACTGAATGGCCACGCTGAATGAGTGGCAAACATCCCAATATTGAAGACAATTGGGGTGCCGTTGGACGGGAGCGTCCCAATTGAACGGAATAGTCTAGATATGCCCGAAATCAGGGGAAATTACATTTTTTGCTACTTTTTAGTTCGTTTGGAGCCATGTTCATGGGGCCCGAATGACATACGTCAATTTGCAAATTTGTTCAGTTCACGATGCCTCATGACATACGACTGAACGATCGGTCGTAATAGCACAGTAATTCACGTTTAAGTACCTTGGATCCAGGGCATGTCTTTCAATGTTGAACGTTGAAAATCCTATATTAGGCATCTAGCAACAAAATACGTCACTTGGAAGGTTGTGGTTTCTAGAATTTGATCGGGGAAGCTCGCGATGATAAGAAAATTTCGGTGGTGATAGAGTCGAAGATAGGGATTGGCTAGAGATACGATAGCATCATGGTGGCAACCGTTTCCTATTCACCGGCACCCCTGGTCCCTTTTGGTAAATTTTGGATTCTCAACAGTTTATGTACAAAAATGTAATTTTTCACCATTTGACGCAAAGTTGGCCTTCTTGTTTATCACCAGACGACTCGGAAAGAGATCGTATCGCACTCCGAATTTTTGCCAGCGTATAGTCTGCCACATTGTATCCTGAGTACTGTGGCGTTTGTAGTACCCCATGTTCCACATTACTTATAGTGTGTTTAACCTGTTCACTAT
>Ga0307517_10002966_pt1 | contig 26817 bp, 24 predicted proteins | sample 23_EM_MG_FD_194515 | JGI IMG/M metagenome (GOLD analysis project Ga0307517, IMG submission 194515) | Populus trichocarpa ectomycorrhiza microbial communities from riparian zone in the Pacific Northwest, United States - 23_EM | ecosystem: Host-associated > Plants > Roots > Unclassified | place... | reverse complement strand
CACTTTTGATCTAGAAACGCGTGCAACTCAATCTGGACTTCGGATGCTTATGCTCTTCTACGTACACTGGCATCCCTTGTTCTGGGAATAAGCACGACTGGAATTACGTTCTCGCAGCCCATTTCAACGCCTTCCAAAACTGCTGCTCCGACTACATTATCACAGAGGCATGAGAGCTACCCTTTGCCGGAGGGACAATATCACGGCTCCTCTCGCGCCAATGCATCGTATCGAGATGTGGGCTTTGGTATGTAAGTGCTGTGTCATTTAGCGGTTTCAATAAGATCGTATCTTATCAGGGCGGGCGGGCCACCAATATATAGGGTCGGTACCGAGCGGGGTACTCCTGACGTACAGCACTACACCCCGCCTCGAGAAATTCGAAAAAAGTACACGAACGAACAGCATACAAGCTAAGTACAGTATGAGCTTCGTGATGAATAGAGGGCCAAGGTGACCACTACTCATGAACGTGGGTTTGTGCAAGCCATTGGTTTAACTCGTCAATGTCTAACATCTCGCCAAAGCGGTCAGAAATGAGATCTACGTTCACCAAGGGATTTCCAGCTTCTTTCCTCGACCTGACCATCTGTCTGAAGGAGTCCACTGCGCGGGTGTCCAGGTTATAGAAGGCGATTTTCATCGCCACGAGGTGCGGGCAGAGGACTCGGGAAACCGACTGGGACGATGCGGAGAGGGCGGAAAGAACATCCACGTCTTCTTCGCAGCGTATCAGATCAAGCGATTCCAAGTTCGTGAATTCGCCCATCCTCGTAGCCAGGGTTCTCGCCATCTTCCTCAGCATTAACTTCGTGACCTGCGCGAATGAGAAAGATGACATGTTGGAGAAGAAGTTGTTCGCGCTCTCCACGCGTGGGAAGAATACGTTCACGGTGACCTCAATGCCGTTGCCCCTGAGTTTGATCCCGCTGTCCCCCGGTCCAGCGTAAAAATCCATCGTGGTAGCCTCTGTAATTAGAGGATAAGAATCGGATGGAAGGAGATCTGCGACGGTTGGAATCCCCACGCCGGACGGTAGGATGACCGAAAGTTCCTTGAGTTGCGGAGCTTTAAAGTGGGGAATAAGCCGAGAAAGAGCAACCCCGGACACCGACTTGAGGAGGCGCAGAGAACCCAGGCGGATGTCGTGTACCGGGATTGGATCTGTGGCCACGTTTCCTTCTAGGATCGAGATCGAAAGATACTCCAGGCGGGGAGCGGAGGAGAGTAGTCCGAGCACAGCACACAGAGGCGTTGGCGCCCTATCTGCGCCGTATAACGGGGGATGAGCGGGGTTGTGAAGTGGGGGAAACACCGGTATCAACGATGAGTCATCCCAAACGAGGGATCGAAGCGAAGGAGTATGACGACCGAGGAAATCACGAGGGAGCTGGGATATGTGGTCTCGTGGGAACCCAGAAATTTCCAGGTCTTGAAGCAGTGGGGCCGGGCTGCGGAAGCTGAAGATAGCCAGGAGTGTCTCGCCACTAGAAAATGGGAGAATCTTCATCGACCTCACCCTTCCGAGATGAGGGATGACCAACTCCAACACCAAATCGCTGGGAAGAATCAACCGCGTTTCTACGGCTAGAACGTCAATCGGCGCCGATTTCGAACGCTCTAGATAGGTAGATGCATGGTCCACGTTATGACACTGTATGCACGTCCAGAGGCAAGGGGCCGATATGAGCGCGGAACGCCAGTAGTGGCAGACGTGCGTGGCGGCTACTAGGTCTCGATCCAGTTCACGAAAATCGAGAACTTTTGTTAGGATCTCTGGTGGAAGGCGATTGATTGGCGGTTCACAGGCTGGTGTCTGGTCCGGATCAGGTGGTCGCCTGGAGTAGAGCAGAAGCCAATTAGTTGCTCGCTCATAATGAGTAATAACTCGTCCGTTCGTGTGCGATTACCTGGGAGACGTAGACGCATCGTCCAACATGGTGGAGGTGAATGCGCAGATCCTGGCGATCGATCCTCTCATCCTCATCCGGCCCTCATGGAACTCCCGCCGCCGTCCGTCTTAGCCCACGTCATCGACGTCCACTGCCATCCAACCGATACCGATATTCCAGATGGTTTCCCGGATGACCTCCCCATAACAATCTGCGCGATGTCCGCTCGGACCAGAGATCAGCCACTCGTTAGAGACATCGCTACCAGGTGTCCTCACAAGGTCATTCCGGCATTTGGTGAGCGTGTTCGTATTTAGATGGTATTAAGCCTGGTAGGTACTTATGGGCACAAGGTACATAGGGTACCATCCATGGTGGGCACACCAGATTGCCCTCACGAAACCAGAGTCAAAACGGAAACACTACGAGTCTCTGTTGCTATCTTCATCGCCATCGGAGGAAGACCTCGCGGCTTTCGAGAAGGTCTTGGAAAACCAACCAGAACCGAGGCTGCTCGACGATATCCTCTCAGAAGTCCGGAAGAACCTCCTCGATTTCCCCAACGCTCTCCTGGGAGAAATCGGACTAGATCGCACAGTCCGCATTCCATACGACTACGACGCCACCCCACGCGTCCTTTCGTCATTCACCATCCCATTCGAGCACCAATTAAAGATCTTTGAAACTCAGCTGGAACTGGCAGTGGAGCTGAAGAGGAACGTGAGCATGCATAGCGTCAAAGCTCACGATGCCACACTGCAGGTGTTCGGAAGGATGGCGAAAAAGTTTGGGGATAAATTCTGGGACGTGAGCGTGGATCTACACTCATGCGGGTTTAGCGCACAGGTGTGGAGAGATATTGAGGTACAGTGCCGGGGCGGGCTTGTTTCAATCTCTTGGCTGACAAGCCCTCGCGTCTCCACGCCAACAGAGAAAATACTGCAACGTTTTCATCTCACCTTCGACCATCCATAACACCCGATCGGAGAATCATAAGAAACTCATCGAAACTGTTTCCCCAAAACGCATCCTCATCGAATCCGACTACTATACCATGTCCGAACTCACGTCCCAGACTGTCAAAATGCTCAACACGGTCTCTGAGATCAAAGGCTGGCCTATCGAGCAAGAGTGGATCGACGACGAGGATGTGGACGACGTTAATTCTGGGCCCAAGATACCAGAGGGGGAGTGGGGCGCCGTGAGGAGGTTAGAAGCGAATTGGAAAGCGTTCTTGAAGGGTGGTCATCGACCGGAGCAGAAGGTCCCCAGCAAATTTAAAAGATTCCAGAATGATTGGGCGAGCGACGAGGAGGCGGGCGGGGCGTGATGTAGACGAGGTATTGTCAAGATATCGCACATTTCAGCAAACACGGGCGGCCAAATCGGAAGAGTTGTCAAGGAATATACATGTATCGTGGGTGTATGTACAGATAGATGCAAAGAATTTCACGTGGAACGAAAGCGAACGAATAAAAATAAGGGCGATGGTATCTGGAGTTTACTTCGTGATGTAGCTCAGCAGCAGGACGAGACAGACACCCATCAGGCAACCGACGATGATGGAGTCTCTCCGTCGTCTTGACTTGATCATGCCCAGGAGGTTGTTGATGCCAGGCATGGTGCTGAGGACTCCTGCCATTCGAGTGTTGATGCCAGTAATGGTCCCTCGTTGGCGAGAAAAGTCGGCTCGGGTCTCGTACGCTTGTCTGTGGAATGCGGGTACAAGTCCACGCGGTCAACTCAGAGGTATAAAGGAAACAGAGGGGTGTACGCACTCTAAGATCTCGTCTGTCATCTGGTGTGAGCTGTCGATCCGGCCTCTCTCGGCCAGCAACATGTCCGCGGCGGAAGACTTGTGTGCGCTAAGCATGTGGCGGTTAACGCAACCTCCGTGAGAAAGAGTTTCTTAGAATCGTACTCGATGTCGTTCCTGACTCCAGAGAGGAGATTCATTTGATCCAAGGCTTGCTTGACGCCTGCCTGTCGGGTGGTTAGTCTCTCTACAGTAGACACGCCGGCAGATGAACCTTAGTCCGACGGAATTCCCTGATGTTGTCTTGGTGCACGTCCCTGTGCCTCTGAATGGCGCGTAGCATCGTCTGCGTTGATTGACTGCTCGCGTCATTCGACAGAGTGTCAAGCTCGTCATTGATCTCTCCCAACTGCAACCACCGGAAAGGATCAGGAACTGAATCACCCAAGCCAATGTTTTGTGGACCTTCTGAAGGAGCTCCTCCAATTCTACCTCCAAATCCTGCCACCGCTCCAGCGATCCCGTGCTCTCGAGGTCATGCGAACCAGGACGGGTGATGATAGCCGCCAAACGACTGTAGGTGGTGAGTTTGTTGTCGAAGAGAGACTCTAGAGTGCGACATTGCTTGTGCAAAGACTCCGTAGTTGACATCACGGTCTTGTTTGTGGGTTGGGAAAGATCTGGGGGTTGTGAAGTGAGACCCGCTCGGTTAGGCTGACGCGGCGCAGCCTGACGGGAGAAGGGGGGTGGGTGCGTGTGTGAGAAAACTGATCGGGAGTTACCGAGGTGAAAGCCGGTGGCTGAAGATCGACCTTGTGAGGGGGAATCTCCATCGGATTCGACTTCTCAAAGCTGAGCCCGCCAATGAGGCCGAGAGGCCCAGTGGATGACGAATCTATGTTCAAATTGTTGGTTTATCTCCCTTTTGGGGGTACATAACCCAGTTCTCCTCCCCTCCGTCCTCAGTACAACTTCTCGTCTCCACCCCACCGACGACAACCTGAGTTTCTGCGATGACCCTTGCAAATACGACCTCCGGGTGCTCCAATCCTGCCCCCAACCGTCTTCCTTCCTCAGGTGGGGGTAGCGAATACCATGCGCCTACATTCCGGCGAGCCGAGTCATTGTCTCCCAAGATCATGCTGTCGTTGTGCCACCTCCCAAGGAAGCGGAAGACTACCGTCGACCCCAGCTGGCCAAAGTCCCCTCGCGTGTGCGCGTGTGCTGACTTGGAGACTCAGGTCAACCCAGCTGCGATGACCAGAGTGCTGTCCGTAGGTATTCAGGTGACCCACCTCGCTGCCATCTCAGAATCCACCTTGACCCGTGTTCAGGGGCTACCACGAGATTTCTTTCGCCCACGCAAATGATGGGTCATCGTCTTCCAACAATGCTCGGAAAAGCGATCGGTGATGTCTTCCGTACTCAGACCGAACAGCCTGGGGAGGATGACATTGTCGGTCTCGTTCGGTGCATCAACCTTATGAATGTCCTGATGATTGAGCTCTCCGAGGTCGCAGCACTGAGGTCCATCATCGACGGTTCGTCGGATCCTACCGCAATACCATTGTCGGAACACGCTGACTTCGGCATCCTAGACGATGAGGCAGACGTTGCGTTGTGGAACAAATAAATCCTGAGACACATCAAGGGTACCACGAAGAGAAAGTCCGCTTTGAAATTCTGACCCCACTACCATAGGTCAAACGTTCATGAGCGCCCCATGGGTCTTTGCAGAAGCATACAAGTAGTCACTGCTCTTGGTTACGCATGCTTCCCTTCGCTCATGCCACAATGGGTTATCGTTTGCCGACGATCTTTGGCAAGGCCATTGACGACGTCATTCGAACTTTGGACGAGCGAGCCTTCGAAGAAGAGGCCACCGACCTCGTTGAGTGTATCGAAAGGATGGAAGGTCTGATGGCCGACCTGTCTGATAACACCAGCCTCAGGTATATCATCGATGGTCGGTTATGCCCCCCTATCGTTATAACCCCGTTCAAACCACGCTTCTTTGTTGTAGATGGTGAAGCCGACGTTGCCTCGTGGAACAAGGAGATTGCCAAGTACTTCCAAGGTATGGATATATGGAAACCGCCTTTTGGCTCGATCTCAAAATAACCATTGATAACAGGAAAGACATTTGCGAATGCCCCTTGGCTCGTAGCCGAAGCCCACAGATACCGCCGTTAGCAAATACTGGAGGGAATATGACATGTTTTTCCACCAGAAGGTAAGCACGGGGATGATGGACGCCCCACCCTGATCGCAGTTTGGTTAATTTAATCGGAATCTCTCTTTTTGATCCATAGTGTGGTGTCACCGAGGAGACTAGGCTTGAGAGGGAGCGTCTCATGTTTACAGAGTTAACTCAAAGTAGGTGAAACCTCAGTGGGACCATGATTGGGTTTGTCTGACCGAAGTTTTGCTTAGTCTGCTTATGGGGTAACTCGACCGATCTATCACTGCTCATCGACATGACCGAGGAGCAGATCAGGAAGTTGCAAACGACCGGCGGCGAACAACTCGCACGGACCGAGAGGAACATCCTGGACAACAACTTTCCCCGGTAGCGGGAGACCGTGAACGGACTCAAGGATCAGGGTGGAGGACAAATGGAATTTGTCCTCGACAATGCCGCCGTGACTCTGTCTACGGTGAGGACGCTTACTGGGACCACCAAGTTGCTACATTGGTCACTAACCGACATGGTTGCAATGCGCAACCAATTTCCTGATCCAGAGACTTGGCCGGATAAATCAGGTTCCACGGAGAGAAGTACCCTTGGTTCGTCTCAGAGGTGAGGAGGAAGGACCGGAACTGGCTCCTGAACGAGATGGTCTACGGTCATCTGTTCCACAAAGCCAACGACCAGGAGCTCATGTCGCTCAAGAAGCTCAGTTTGAGGTGGAAGGTATGCACCCCCGCGCCTGCTCTCGTGACACAGATGTTGGAAACATTCCTCGTCATTTAAGAGTACGGGAAAGCGGGGTGTCCGGGTAGGCTGTTCTTGTCAAACCATGAAGCACTCTCGATACACCTGCGGAGGGTCATTCCCCAGGTCTACGAACAGCACCCCTTCTTGTGCACCGGATTTACCTCAACCACCGTAACCTGACTTACGACCCCTAAGCTGCAGCCAGTACGCCGTTCAGCGTTGCGATCGGGCCAATGCCGCGGGCGCTCCGATGATTTGTTCGTCGAGGACGATCAAGAGTGATGTCGTTGTTGGGCTAGGTTGGGAGATTAGCGGGAAATACGGGAGTCCCCCGAGCCTCTCTCGGAGATGAGATCATCTATCAGATGAGGGCCGACCGGGTGGAAGTCAGGCTCGCTTAGAAAGGGACGCTGACAACCGCCCTCTTCTCTCTCGTCTCTGCCGCTGGTTCGCATTCTCCCCGCACAGTCGCCATGCATGTAACTGTTCGATCCAGTACCAAACCCCACCCCGACCCCTTGCCACCTTCCGATCCGTTCTCCAATTATATCATCCACGCCAAGTTGTTAGACTCTGATTTTAATGTCTCACTTTGGGTCGACCGTGTAAGTCAATTTTCCCCCTCCCAGGTACCGTGACTGTCATCGGCGGATCCGAAGAACGAACCGTGGGATCAAACCCCCGTTTCGATCTTTCTCACGTTCACATCTTTACGGGCACGTTGCTATATGTATAAGTGGCACCGGCCCTTCGCAAACCCGCAAGGGACGGTTCCCCTTACTGTCATCCCGTTTGGTCATCACGTGAACGGCTACGGACCTGTGCGACCGGCTGGCATGACCAGGACACTTCTCCATTTGCGATCCTGTCAAATTATCTGATCCCATCTCGGACGGCTTTACGGAACCATTCAAACCGGGCCGACCCGACAAAGCCCGCGTGTGGCGCAGGCCAACCGCAGTAAACGGAGAGCCAGACGGAGGCCGGAGAGAATGAGACAAGTTAGTGAGATGGTTCCTTCATTCTTGTCGTTCACATCCAGATGGGATTTCCTTCTTCACCCGAGGTGGATACCCAGGGGGAATTAATCAGGAGTACTATGAAATGATCCCACGTGAAATCCACATCGCGCCGGCATCGGTGTCAAAACGATGTTGAATGGGGAGGTTGAGGGAGGGAAGGTAGGTTGGGTATGAAATATATACGGTGGGTTGGTGAGGATTATTGAGAGCGATTGAACAAGAAGGTCCGAATGCAAGAAATGAAAAGCAACATCAAACGAATACACAGACGAAAATTGCAGTGAGGGAAAGGGTGGGAAGGGGAAATTTGAGGTAACGGGGGAGGGTCAACGTTGTCGCGGTGTGGTGATTGGGTGTTGATCACGCATGGATCATATTTTCCCCTCCGTGAGTCCGGAGACTTCTTGGCATTCCGATCGCATGCCATACAACCGATTTTTGTTGTTGGTGACCTCGACTGGTCTGGCATTTCTCCAGTTGAAAGGATTGTGGATGGAGGGCGTTCGGCTAATACATATTAAATATCGGGTCTTTAGCATAGCGGGTGGCAGGCAAGAAAGCGGGGATGGGTGCGGTTTGATAAGGAAACGTGGGGACTGCGGGTGAGCGACATGCGTGTGTGGTGCGTTTTGATCCTGAAGATTACGCGGGAATAAATGGCCGGGAACGCCCCTGATAAAAAAAAAGCAGGTCAGGAGATCTTCGAGCACATTTGAACATCTGAATGCATTCGCATGCGCAGAAGGACCTGAAGAGGGTGATGGTGCATATGATGAATGAAAACACACCGTTGCAACGTTTGGGCTTGAATAGCATGAGGGGGGACGGCATTTGGTTCTCTCTTCAGCTCAATAACCTCCGAAAACATCCCCTTTCACTTTCCCTGGCCGAGGCCGCATGACTATTGTTCTCCTCTCCAGGCCTTGAATAGAATCGGAGTGTCCGTAATAGAGAAGACGCGTGGGGACGAGAGCGAGATAACTTAACGGCGGAAGGGTCGTGGAAGATGAAGGGGAGCGCCCCGGAGGCCGGTGAGGGCCCAAACGAGGGTCTAAGTGTCATAGACGGTCGTCCCAATCCCAGATTGCGACGCGCATGTCTTTCCATACCTTATCGACCGAAACCCCACCGCCGGATAGTCGTGACTGTGAGGTGTTTAATCCCGTAGATGTCGTTCCTGATGGGATGAAAAGGGAAGAAACTGGGCAATCCACATCACGCCATGTTCGGGCACTAAACCAATCCAGGTAAAGGGGAGAACGCGTCAGTTTGTTTCCCAGGTCGGATATGAAATAGCCGCCGAGTCGCCAAACTACGGGGTCCAGGCAACGGGCGCGTGCTTGGGGGAAGACAGGGAGGACGGGAGACGTACGTTACGCTCGCAACCTTTGCACATGTCTTCAAGACGTATTTGTACACTGAACCTGCATCGAGCACGAGGGTTACAGTCTCTCCGGGAGGGATCAAGACTGCTCCAGCGGTGCTGCCGTTCCTGTTGTTGTAGTCGCGGAGCAGCTGGAGAGATGTGTAGTCACGGGTGTCGTTCGTGAAGTCGAGGAGGACGTCGTAGGATTGGATGAGACCCGGCATCGCCTTGAACGAACGGGCAGGAGGGGAGGGATAGCGAGGGAACGGAGGATGCGGGGGGAGATGGTGGTGGGTAGAAGAAGAGAAGGAGGAGGAGGCCAACGCGGAAGAACGCCGTCTATAATTCTGCTATCCCGATTTGATGTGGAATGGAGACCGAACAACGGCCATTGGATTGCTTACCGTCCCTCCCGAAATTCGGTTAATCATCAGTTTTTTCCCGCACCTCGCCCTCGACTCTCGACACAACGGGCACTTCAGATTGATTGCCCTGGACATGCACCCAGGTCGCTGCGGAGGCTGACCCGACAGTGCGCCAGTACCTTGCCTCGAGGACGAGCCCCTGATCAGGGGGTCTCCTCTTTGATGCCCACGGGGGCCACCTGGCGCAAGCCTGTACAGCAGAGGTCGCCAACGACTCCCGTGTCATCCATGACAACGAAACGTCCGAGGTGAGGATAGAGATCTAATCTCCGAAGATTTAGCCTGAATTTTTACCTTACTGCCTCATGGTTTGACTCTTTCTGTCTTGGCCTCATGCTGATCCACGCTGTTTTGTCCCTCCTACTGCGCGTCCCGGTTTTCGCGTTGCATGTCGGTTTGTGGAAAATGACGTCTCTGCGTTTCCTCCGCGTATTCGAGGCTCAACGGGCCATCTTTGTCGACCCCCATGGTATGGGCTTTTTCCTATCACTTTGTTCGCATCCACCATCAGTGCGAACTACTAGTTCATGGTTTTTACCCCCGTTCCCTTGGTTAGGTATAGCAGGCAAATACCTCATCACTGATATCGAGCGAGCCCTACTCCTATCGGACACCGCCCACCAGCCGCCATTGTCAACTTATGGACCACTGCTCCCGAGGAAAACGACTGCGATGTTACTTACCGCGCTCCACTGTCCATTTATCGAGACGCTACGGTTGTCAGGGGCTGTTCGGATCGCCAACACACCGACTACACTGAAAAACCTGAAACACCTCACAGTCGACAACGTCCAGGGAAGCTACCCCGATATTCGCGACTTTTTCCGAGATTTCCCTTTCATCTCCACCCTAGAATCCTTCACCTACAGCCAGACCGATTGACTGAGCTTCGAACTTCGGACCGCCGTTTGCACACCATATCCACCGCCACCAGCTCATTACGCAAGCTTGTGCTGATCGACCGCCGGAAGCTGAAGACCGCCGCCATCGCCCATTGTCTCAAGCAGTTCCAGCGACTAGAAAATTCCGCGCCGGCGCTCGTGACGGCACACGAGCTAAAGTCAACTTCATCCGAGATGTCCTTCTTACCATTCAAGTTTCAAGAGTCGCGATACGAAATGGGAGGGAGACAAGAGCCTTCGTTGACGGAGAGGGCGATATCTGCAGGACGGTAGAGAATTTTGTGCGGGAGGTTGGTGGCGTATTAGCCGAAGTATGCTTGTGTATGCGACATGGGTTCTCAAGGGATCCATCATGGACGGCGCAGTCACCTAACACAACCCACTACTCTCGCACCTAGCTCACCCCTAACCCATGTATAAGCTCGGGGCATATCTAAACGAACTCGAGTACGCTAATCACGCGCGCTTCCGGGACTCAAGTGGAATCGAAAGAGCGATTATCATCATGAAATATATCGGTTTGTAGTTGTACATTTAATACGTTCAAAAAAACGCATTGTGTGGAAATACGGAACTTCGCATGGGACGTTGAGATCGTCGGAATGTTCTTCCAGAGACAATGGGCGGAACATCGCTGTCTAAGCGGGCGGTTGCTGGGTGGGAGCAGCGCCGTTTGCGGTGCGATTGGAAACGGGGGGCGCATTGGTGGTACCCATTTGGTTCCTAGGAGTGTCCTTCTGTTGGCGATGACGCCCGAAGAAGGCGAGCCAGAGGGTCAGCAGGAACCCGATCATGACGAAGGACCTGCCAGAACGTCAGCCATTTCAAAAGCTGGTGAGTGAGTTTTGACAAACCAGTTAATCCAAGCAAACGCCAGCGTGGCGTTAATGATATTAACGGTTGTGCAATTGATGAATCCAGGACTGGAGCGTGGGTGGTAGGAACGGGTAATAAGAACCGATCCATATCACAGAGGAGGAAAAGGTCACTTACGCGCAGTTGAGGCCGCTTCCTCCAAGACTTGAAGTGAAGAGGGACGCGCCGAGGATCCAGAAGATCATGGACATGAACATCCTAGCCGCTCCGCGTCAGGTCGCGACCAAACCGTGAAAGAGGAAATTGCTGTCCGTACACAACCACCTGAATGGTGATAGCCATGACGGCATCAGCCATAACCATGAACATCAAAAGCACAATCCCCGCAATAATACTCCAGGTAGAGCAGTAGACGAGGTAGCGCGTTCGGGGGCGAATACGGGCCCCGAATCCGAGGTAAGTTCGATTGACACCCCTGGTCAAATCAGCTGCAAGACCAAGCTGGAGGGTTCAAGCGTTAGTCCGATGACGCACGTATGCGATGGAGGACGTACCTCTACGATCGCGAAGACGATGGTGAGGCATAGGATAACTAGGGGTTTCAATCAACACCGCCAACACTCGTTAACTCACCGACGAAGACGTACCAATGTAGATGGCCTTCATAACGTTGTGTGCCATGGCGGGCAAGGGTACGTGGGGTGTACGAGCAAGGAAAGCTGCAGATGGCTCACGAGTGATGGGGAGCGGCAAGAGCAGCGGACGAAGAGATTGTTTGGAATCCTACCCTCATTTATACCCCCTGGAGACTCAGGGGTAGCCTCGGACGAAACGACCCGTTGCGTCATCTGCCGAAATCAGAGTATGACAATGACCCCTCCTGAGTGGTGCTAAGCACTCGTGGAATCCCAGTTCCGCCTTGTCTATCCTTTCCGGGAGCTCCGGTCGGCGTGGGATCGGGGAGACGTGATGAAACTTTCCCGTCATGGAGGGGCATTCCAAGTGACATAGCAACACTGGGGACGTGGAGCCGTTTCCGCTGCCGTCGCTGATCACCAGCTGCTTCAGTATGAGGGGCCGAGTATTAGGATTCGGGGCAAGGGGTAGTGGAAGGGATGGCTGAGGGTGGGGTCTCGTTGCACTCCTCCTGAGTGGTGCCGAAGTCTCCGGTTCACTCAGGAGACTTCGGCACCTTCTGCAGGACTCAGGAGTTTGCTGCCAGGTGATGCTGTCCGTTTGGCAATTGGGGAGGTTTTACAGGTTCCGCCAGTCTTGACCTGTAAGAACCTCTCCAATTGCCAAAGGACACTGAGCGAACTGGAACGGGTTGGGGCTGTCATGTGATCCGCTACGAATCTCTTGTGCGGCAAATCCTCCGTCGGTGACCCGGCCCCTGCTTTCACCTAAACGACAGGGGTTACTTGGCTTTGTAAAACCTCCCTAATCGTTAATGGACGGTCCGACCGATTACCCAAGTCAGTATCTATTTTCACTCCGCACGGCAATACATCCCGACGGAATGTGGCCGCAGATTGGCTGAAGGCGTTTCCGCCTGAACCCGCCCCGGATGCCCATGGACCCAGACGTGTTCCAAAGAGGAAGAAGAAACTTGGGAAGAGATCATCCAACAACCGGAATGTAGGCAAGCTCGCGGGTATTGTGAAGATGCCGTTGGATGTCTTCTACGAGGTGCGCAGAACTTCGTCTGTCTGCTCGTCACCCGGAAATAAATTTGAACCATTTGTTGTACGCAGATCGCATCTTATATGCATCCCTCGGATTTACTCCGCATCTCTCGTGTATCCAAGCATTTTCGATTGATGCTTATGACGAGGAACGCAGTCGGTTTCTGGCGAGCGGCACGCAAGAACATCGGCATGCCCGACCCACCGCCAGACCTCAATGACGCACAATACGTTGCGCTGATATTCGAGCACGTCTGTAATGTTTGTTTCCCCCATCCTCCGTTACCCTTTGCCGGCGGCTCACCCTAACACCGTACAGGCGTGTGGCGCAAGGGTGGAGTGGTGTAAGATTCTGTCACTAAAAGTACAGTTGTGCAAGAAATGCAATTGGCACAAGTGCGTCCGATCTTGGTTGCTGCCCGGACTGTACCTGACCTTGTCATCGGCATTCAAGCATCGAAGGCGCCGATAGGATATTCCGCGATTTCGACATAACCATAAAGGACTTCGACTGGTCGTTAGTTCTCCTAGTCGAAGACCTCCTCGTGCACGACTGGAAGGATAATGCTATATACATGGCTCAACGCTCCTTAAACCCGGATAAAATCGCTTATGCTCCTCAAGTCAAAACTGTGATGAACAAGCTCTCCACTCTCGAAGGCGAACCTCAGGAAGCATACGTAGGGCAGCAGAGACGTATGGTTCAGGACACTCTCAATGTACCAAACTAAACACTCTCTTTCGTGGTGTGAGAGCTGATTGAGTCGCCATTCGCAGTTTATCAGGAGATATAATGCTTGGGAGATGAAGCGTCAAACCGAGCGTCTTTTGGAAGAAGCGCGCCGCGCGGGCATGTATGATTTCCCTTCTTCTGCATTTGCCAGTCGCTTACAAGTCGTAGCGTCTACGAGAGGTTGGAAGCCCTAGGCCACGATCGACGAGACATGAGGTGGGACGACGACACCGATTGGGGTAAGTTGTTTTCAGAAGGGGGAGAGATCAACGAGACATGTATGTGTTCCCCGAGCTCGCCGTACCGGACACTTCTCAGCCCTCTACCGTCAGATTGGCGAAGGTCCTTGCTACCCTCGTTGGAGCGTGAGATAGCAAACTGGAAAGGATCGAGGATGGTCGACGAGCTATGCGAGCGTCTCGCACACCGATATACCGAGTTCATGGTGCTCCTCAACGAGTTGCTCCCCGAATATTCAGACATGAATCCTGTGCACCCCCCTCGCATGCACTGGAGACAACCTGTGGCGCTGTTCGAACTGTTGCGGCGGGATGATGCCCGGATTCCCGTCACTCGCGCTTTCCTTGAGGCGCACCGGAATGTCATCCTTGATGTTGTCACCGAGTATAACTGTAACTTGCGGGCGGACATGATACAGATGGCGTTCGAGGACCCGTTGGGACCCACAAGGCCCATAGCCATCTCCGAAGAGAAGGCCCTCGAAATATTGAAAAGCGCTTCAACGTTGTTTGTCAAGAAGGACCGGTACACCGGTTTACGCATGAGCACGTTGTACACTTACCACGGCCTTGTCGAGGATATCAGAAGAGAGTTTCGTTATGATGAGTTGGACGTTCGCCTTCGGTACGGTGGGTACGATTCGTACGGTTGGTCTGCTGCGTTGTTGGAGAAGTTGGAGCTCGATGAGGATGCGACGTGGGACGTTGTGGAGGCGAAGCAGATGGAGAAGCCCCTGGTTTGTTTGTGCGGGAAGCCGGATTTCAAACAACCCGCTCCGTTCATTGAACTGGTAAGTTGCTACCGTACACCAATGGTTTGGGATGCAGTAACTCACTCCCGTCTGTGGTAGCTTTCGCACGTGTTGGAGGAATCAGATTGGCATCTAGAGAAGTAAGTGTCCCATTGGTTACCGTCCGACGTTTCGAGTTGACACGAACCCGACTTTTTTTTTCCGGTAGCCTTCATCCGACGAACCCTCGATTCGACTACGACCACAACACGATCGACTTATCCAAACTGAAGAAGATCGTCGTTCAGTTGGACTCGGAGAAGGGCCCTTCCCTGGACACCCTCCTCGAGAAGCATCAGCAAAAACTAATCAAACGAGGCAAGGATAAGGGTTTTCCGGGCTACCACTTCGCTCCTGGTCTGGGGTTTAGGTGTTTGGATTGCCATTCGTATGATGCCACGATGAGTAGGGAAGTGTTCCAGTGGCATTCTTTGACCAAGTGGGTGTTCTGGTTCCTCTCCGGCTTTTGATGTTCGGCTTTTTTTGTGTTGATGTTTTACTGATGAAATTTATCCCATCTGTTCTGTGCGGGACAGACATTCGAAGTACTTCAATATCCTGAGCAGCCATGGGATGGACATCAAATCTTCCCGCTAGCTGCTTCTGCTGTATCCAATGTAAAAACCGCGAGAGCAATGTACAGTGAGAAAGTTAGTCAAGGTGTGGGAAGGTGGGAAAAAATGGATAGGAGCGTAAGCTCTTCGTTGCCAAAGATTCACCAACGAGCTACCGCAGGACCAGGGGAGCGGGGATCCAGGCCGGTAACAACGGAACGACATCTTCCCTTGATGCATACACGCACACATACGTTAGGACTTTTTCGCAATGCGACTCTCAGTGACCCCCGTCTTCCCTTCTGGCGTTCGCGAAATTGTGACTGAATCAGTATGTGGCGGACGTTCAACGTAGGCTAACTGGTGAATATTTGGGCTTTCCCTTGCTTGGGAAGAACTGAGCTTCACCGGGAGGTCAGATACAACCACGATATTACGGAAGCCAATGCCGACCCATATAGTACTTCATCGCGGTCTCTCTCTGCGAATAGCGTGGAGGTGCAGCTGACTGATTGTTGCTAGCTGTTTACCAGCGTGCAGCGTCAAGCCGACGCGATGAACCAGAAACAAATCGTTGAGACTGACAGTGGCGTTCCCGTGACGGAAGCTTTTCGGCTCCTTCCGATGTCCGTCCACTCTCATTGGTTGAAAAGAGGCGACGAGCCCCATTGACATGAACCCGGCCGGCGCGAGAGCTGTGTACTTATTGGGGCGTTCACTGTTTGTGTTGCCCTTGCCCCCCTCATATCCTAGCAAGAGGTTCCCCCCACTACGTAGACGGACGCGAATGGAACGACGGAGTACGCTCGTTTTTCGCTGAGCATGCTCTTTTGGATCTTGACCGCCACAATTATTGTGCTACTAGATTGGTACAAAGCGTACCCTCCAATCGCGGGTCGGCCGGCCCAATTTGTGCGAAATTCTCGTCCCCTGAGGAGGATGTCCACTACAAAAGGCAGTATAGAACCGACCCACAAAGGGGAACTATCGCTGATAATGGTCGTGCCACTGGATATCTTCTACGAGGTAATTCTTGCGCCTGCATCAACTTACCACCCACCTTCCGCTCTCCTATATCCTCCTCTTGATTTGCTGGATCCCCGCTGATGTGAGAACTTGTTGGGTAGGTCGTGTCGCATCTGCATCCAAAAGATTTGCTCGAACTCTCGAGATCTTCGAGACATTTACATTCGCTGCTCATGACGACCGATGCGAGTCCGTATTGGAGAGCTGCCAGGAGGAGTATTGGGTTACCCGATGGCCCACCGGTGATCAATGAAGCGCAGTACGCTTCGTTAATGTTTGAGCAGAAATGCACAGTAAGTAGTGCACGCACGCATTTTATAAAAGTCTACTTGGGCTCGGGGTGGTGATATCGGTCTTATATCCTGTTTAGGGGTGTGGCATTGAGGATACAGACCTCAGATTTACGCAAGCGTACGCTCGGTTCTGTGAGGCTTGTTATTCGCTCAAGTGCGTCTCTTATCAATATTCCACCCAAACGACAAGCTAACGTGTGCATTTGGATAACAGTATTAGGAATCACGAAGATTCCTGTCGAGCTCTCTACCCCAAGACGATGCTCGGATCCGAGGGGCTCGATTTCGCACTCTTCGTCTCCGAGTTCGAGATGGTATTGCCTGGGAACATCGAGTCATACATGAGTCGGCGGGCTTCGCGGCCGGGCCGGGCGGACGGTTGGTTCTACTTTCCGGAGTTCAAAGTGGTGGTCGAGGAGTACACCAGGGTCAAGCACGATCCCGAGGGTTCGAAAGCCTTCACCGAGGCGCGTACACTGGCTGTCCGTGAGAGCTTGGAGTTCCGAGCTCGACGGGGACAGTGGATGGCAGCCCAGGAAGCAAGGGACAGAGCGCGTAAAGTTCGTCAGATACAAAGAGAGGGGGAATTCCTCGCGGTTTTCCGGCTACATCTCCCCGAGTACAGCGAGAGAAACCCACTTCAACCTCCGGATGAGGTGGTATTACGCGAGGTAGTGGGACTCGATGAGTTTCTCATGGAGCAGGATGGGGCGATACCCGTAACGCCAGAGAGGGTGAAGAAGATTTCGAGATCGCTCGTGGCGCACCACGAAGCGTTCAACCGCAAGATACGAAAGATGATGGTCGTGATCTCGAAGCGCGTTCCAATGGATAAGCCGTTCACGATGACAGATGACGAATGCTGCGAGTATTTGGGCAGAGCGACCACTATCTTCCTCGCGCAGACCAAATGGGCGCAGGAGTGGCATTCGTATCGGTCGTTCACGTTCAGGATGAGACAGGCACGGTCAATGAAGGTGCTTTTCGGGATGCTGGATGGCTTTTATGTCAATGAAGAATACTCTGAGCGTGTTGGCACGCTTCTGGAGTGTATGGATTTACCAAGGACAGCAACGTTAAATGCCGCTATAGCCAGGCAAGGGGAGTTGAAGATTGTTTGTCGATGTAGGAACACCGGCTTCGAACAGCCAGGGTCGTTCTTTGAGCTGGTGAGCCATCCCATGAAACGGGGGGGGGGGCAGTCCCGTGTGGTGGTACTTACTTTGGGACCAGGCAAGGCACATAGCCACGGAACATCCGCAACGTGAGGGCTACTACGAAAGCGCAGAGATATCCATGAGAGCTGGAACGCCTTTCAGGTACTCACATTGCGTTCTCGGAGTGTTCCGATATCTGATGACTGTCAAGATCAAGGGTTTCTCGCAAAGACATACGGTATTGGATCGCTCCTTATAGAAGTTCGCGGGAAGGTGGGGTCATATGAGACCATGTCTAACCGATTGGAAGGCATCTCCATCGCTTTGGGGGGTGATGTCATCCCTCGGAGACCGCATACTGCAGGGCAATTCTGTACGATGAGGCACCCATAGGGGAATTGAATACACGGCCAATGATTTTTGGGGTCCAGGAACAGTTTTCTTTGTTTGATATACCCGGCGATCTGGTCAGATGTCCCAGGATGTCCAATAGTCGCAATCTGGGGGCAACGCGTCGGGACAGCTTCCGCTTACATGTTGGTGGCGCGGTGTTGGTGTCATGAGCTACACATTCACCTCATCGGTGGTGCCATACATGCACCGGTCGATTGAAAAAATCTTTGTGAATTTCCTAGGAGCGACAAAAAAGCGACGGTGAGCGTGGAATCGGAATATCTTAGCACCAAGTGGACGCACCGTGAGACGTGCAGAAGCAAACAATAAGCGCAAAAACCAGCTGAAGAAACAAATACCTTCTCGAAGATGCGGCGCGGCGGGGATGGTGGGTCAGATGGGGAAGCAGCGAGTGGTTGCGACGGTTCTTGGAGTGCCTTAAGGGCACAAGGAATACGACAGCGAGAGGGAAACGGACGCGATGGAGGTTGGTTTGCTGGTTCACTGTACTTGGACATCTAACAAATGAGCAGTAACCCCGCGCGTCGCTGCCAGCAGGTCACTGGTGAACCGACAAGGTTCGGACCTTGTATGGATTCCCAGAACTCAGGCCTCAGGGTCCACTCGGTGGCGTCCTCCAAAGGCAGAGGGTCCGTCGGTGTATTTTTGAAGATCCGGAGTGATCTTATGGGATATCCACGCACATGTACACTTTGAGCCGAAATCCAAGAACTGGCGAGGGGTGCCGGTAATCAGTCAGCACCAAGTCAGCACGTTGAAATCCCACCGAGGGGCGTCTTACAAACATCCCTCGTGCCGCCCGCGGGACGTGCGGCAGAGGGTTGATCCCGCTGCCGGCACTAGCGACGCTTGGAAACGTGGGAAATAATAAGCAATGTTTTGTCAGCGCCCACAAAGCCGTCCGTCTGCAAACCTCGGCCATCCTTCCTTCTGCCCCGCGGCCAACCGACGTTAAACGGAGGCAAAGCGTGCACGCGAATGGGCTTTGTTATAAAGATCAACGGAGAATGAACTCCCCCTCTCCAACCCCTCCCTCTTCCGTCGGTCTACACCCAGCTCGCCTACAGACTCATGAAGATGCAGAGATCGACCAGCCTCCCGTCACACGACGACGACGTCACCGCCGTTGTCCATTCAGGTGGATCCCAAGCCGGTTCCTCCGCAGACACCGATCCCCCTTTCTCGCACGGGTTCTTAGACAAGGACCCAGTGTCTTCCAGGGCGAGATCCCTCTACTTCAAAGTCATCGGAGGCACACTATTTCTCGTCCTTACGTACGTGATTTGGGGAGTCCTTCCGATTTACTGGGCTTCAGTCTACAAATTATACGACTACACGCACAATCTCCACGGATGGGTAGTGGTGAGTATTTCATCTGTCTTCGCACCCTGTTTTGATCCGAATCCCGTGGTTGCCTTCAGGATCTCGACGGTGGGGCGATTGGCCAGACGGTGACTCAAACGTTTGTTGGTGGCTCCGGTCCGGCCACGAAGATGACCTGGATGATGGCTCCCTCGAACCTGAATCTGACCACTCGGGAACAACTCGAAGACGCGCTGGTGGATGAGAAAACGTGGGCGATTGTCGCCAGTACGTGTTGGTCTGTTCGGCCCCAATTTGAGTTAACTCACGCGATTCTCAGTTAATCAAGGCGCCACGGAGCGCCTCAACCAGGTCCTTTCGTCAGGAAACGGCCCTTACAATGGAACTTCGGCTGTCACTGTCTACATTAACGAAGCCCGAAGCTCGAACGCTGTGTAAGTTCATTTTGCGTCGATCCTCCCCGTAGCACCAACTCACCTTCATCAGCCGAGGGTTTGTTTTGCCGGAAGTGCAAACGACCATGACCCGGATCGAAAAGCAGTTCGCTGCCCAACAGGCTGCCAGGCTAGGATCCTCTGGACCCGTGTCCGCCTCGCTCCTCACCAACGCACCACTCGCATTGATTAATCCCCTTGCTTATACTCTCGATAATGTCCGGCCTTTCGATAGTGCGATGTGAGTGCTCTACCCAATCAAATGGCTCGTTAGAACCTGTTGCCGACGATTGTTCTAGTGTCACCGTTGTCAATTTCGTCGGTCTCATTTACGTGACTATCATCGCGTTTGTGACGGTGGTGAGTACATCTTTTCGTGGAACAGCGGCGATGCGGTACTGAGTGATGTCTGTTAGATGGCAAATTACAACGCTACGGTCATGGGTAACACCCTCTTCCCCCGGTTGACCATTTCCACGTTGATCACCCTCCGACTTACTTTCTACTTCTGTTCTTACTTCCTCTTGTCGGTGAGCCCACTCAGATAATGGTACACGAACGTGCCTCTAACACAGCTTCAGTGTTTCGTCTCTCTGTTGAACCTTGCATTCGGCACGCCTTTCAGCCGCTTCTTCGGTTCATCCGGTTTCGTTATCTATTGGATGATGGCTTGGATCTCCATGCTTGCACTGTAAGTCGTCCATCATTGACTGATCCAAGTTTAAACCACTGACACCCCGCCGACAGCGGACTCACATTGGACGCGATGATCATCTTGCTTACCGTCAAAATGATTCCATTTTTCCTCATCCTCTGGATCGTTAGTAAGTATTCATGAACTATCCCAGCCAGCCGGAGGATGCTGAACTAACGCGCCTGTCTCGCTCCACAGTCAACGTCTCGATCGCTGCATATCCGTTGCAACTGCTCCCAGGAGTCTTCCGATACGGTTATGCGATGCCGTTTTACAACCTCTCGAAGACGGTGCTGACACTCTGTTTCAACACCAAAAATCAGAGTAAGTCCTCCCAATCTTCCACCATTCCCGCGAAATTCTGCGATGCTGACTAAGGTTTCTCTCTTGCCTAGTCGGCATGAACTTTGGCATTCAAATCGCTTGGGTTGTCGTTAATATCGGAACGATCACCCTCTTTTCGATCTTCGTCAGCAAAAAGCACCTCAACCAATACCAAAAATCAAAAGAAATCACCGATAAGGTGGAAGAAAAGCACGAAGTTGACGCTGTGTGATTTACGCACGCGTGTTCGATTCCATTTTTTCCTCTCGAGTGTAACAATTATTCATGTGGACCCACCACAGTTATTGCCATAGGCTTATATCTGACCGTCTACCGACCCCTCTTTCAATGGGCTGATCTCGGACTCGCATATTTTATGTTTTCTCCGTATCCCTCACGTCCCATCTATGACCCATGATGCACCTAGTTTATCTCCCCTTGTAGATGGGAACGTCTGTAGTGTACTCACACTTTAATGTAGATTGTCGACGAAGTATGAAAAGAAGTCACTTTTTTCGCAAGAAAATACTGCTTGTGCCCTGCCGGATTCTTCACTTTGGAAGACCGGTCTTCTGGAATAGCCGAGATGGCTCTCTTCGGATCATGAACGACGGGATCGTAATCCTTTTACCCGCATCTACGGATCTCTCCCTCTATACTATCGCGTCGCCTGACTCGCTGGTTTATGGCCCGCCAGGCTGTTCAAGTGCCCTGTGCCACACGTCGATTGATCACCAACACTGTAAAAAAAAACTGCGCCTTTAAATTCAGTCGAAGGCAACTTAAGTTACGTTTTCCGACTGAACCCGAGCCCAAAAATCTAGTCAGTCCGGAGTACTGAAAACGGGCGCTCGCCTGGAAGGTGACTGAAAGCCGGCTTAATTCCAGTCAATTTTGGTGACTGAATTTAAGGCGCGGTTTTTTTTTACAGTGCAACAGGGGCAACAGGGGCTATCCCAGATGATGGTGCAACAGACCGATCGTCTTGCTTCCTATCATCACCCTTAACCTCTTTCCCGGTGTTAATCCTGGGGATAAACTCGCGGGTGTTCCACTTGTATGCTGGAAATGCTCCGTTTCGTCGCGTTCTCTCATTCTCCTTTAGAGCGGGTCTCCAGCAAATGAGGGCGTATACGACCCCATATTCTCAGCAGTTGACCATATCTCCGTGATTGCACCCGGTTTCACACCGCTATGTGGCTCTCCGGTCGGCACGACGACACCCCCCTGGAGCAGTGTGAAGACGGGCGCTTTAAGGACCGGATGGCTTGGTTCACACTTTTGCTGTGTTTGCTACATCCTGATGCGGCGCTCATCCTTGCAGTCTCTGCCTATCGTGGGTCTCGTCTCGAATGGCGAAGTGGAAGGCCAACCGACTCTGACCCTTCAATTGGTTTACAAATCGGTTTACTTCCGTTACTTTCGGGAGCACGGCCAATACGTGTCTTCAATGGTGTGACTGTGGACCGTCAGGGATGCACTTACACTAATCCCACGGCCCATGAGAAAGGGACTCCGGTTATTGTGTTGTCTGATGGAGGATGTCCTGCTCGTCTCTGAACAGGCGATCAACCTAAAACCGGGATATGCATTCATCCGATTTTCCCTCCAATCGCCGGTACGCTAAATCGGGGGGGATTCAGGGCTCTCTTTCTCTCTCCCCACTGTGATGCCATTATAATCGGACCACCGGACAAGGGTTGTGCATCGACGCATGAGCCCTTGTTCACACCCGGTAACGATCTCGAAGGCTGGACGGATATTGATCGGCACTCGCACACCCACACATACATCAAAGCCCCATGGTAATGATTGAATCCAAGTGGTCGAGGCTCGTTCTATCCGTTCAATCCGGACTGAGATGGATCTCGGAAACGTGATACCCGACGCGATGGTCAAGGTGGCGGTGCATCAGATATGTCAGGCGAGTGGTTTCCTCCTATTCCACCTGAGTCAGAGGTAATATTACATTCTCCGTTCTAACCATTGGTAATTTGTTCACGCAGGGAGTGGGGTTCTTTCCCCGGGTGGTTCGCTGACCGAGGGTATATATGCTCACTGGATCGTTCAGATGGACGAGTTAGAGCCCCCTATCGCTGCAGTGCGCCCATAACTCCCACACGGCACCTCCCACTCCACCCCTTCCCAGAACCAAACCACATATCGGAAACGTTGACAATGCGACCCTTCTCGCCCACATTGTTTTTTGCCTTGCTTGTTGTTGTTGCGAGTGCCGTGGCTGCCCCGGTCCCAGTCACCGTGGAACACGCGAAAAAGAGTAAGAGGTTACCCCGATGTTGAGAGGTTATTTTGTTGTGACTCACAGTCGTACTTCTTTCGACTCTTTAGATGGTTGCGGGACGGGCGGGAACAAGCCCGAGGTCGCTCGTGCGGAGGAACTCCAATGCGCGTACTGAACATGAAAGTGCCCGTGTGACGTAGGCGGCACACTCCGCCCGCAAGGATATACTCCGTACTACCTCCCGGTTCCCTTCCTTGCACGAACCCCTGAACCACAAAGCTCAAGCTAACACCCTGTATCCCCCCCCACACGATCTTTTATGCTCGAATGCGTCGATTTATTAGCGATCTAATTTCTTACCTATTTACATTTTTTTCATGGACTTGTATGCTTGTTATTCGATACACTGAGTTATTTGATACACAGAGGGACTCGGGGTACCCGCGTTAGCCACCGAGTGTTGAGAGAGCGAGATATCTGATACCTGTGCTATCGCCAAACTTTCGGTGAAGCAGAGGGTGCTTCCGTTTCGGAGAGCCTCGTTCCCGAGGACATCAAGGTCAAGGAGAGTACCCCAACCGACGCGGCGGAGCCCGAAGGGGATGAGCTGAGAACCCCGGAGGCTCAACTTATAACGCTGCTGGCAGAGGTTCCTAAAGAGGAAGCGAAACCTGGCGGTGATTCAATCTTCGATTCTCAAAGGGGCGAGACCTCTTCGAAAGCCGAGAAACCACTCATCCCAACAAAGCCCTCCACCACCCCAGGGTCAGCGAAACAAACACCTTCTTTGATCTTTCGTTGCCCGCGCTCTACCACTGACCGTCACCTCCTAGCAATACAGTGCTTCGTATGAAATCTGAATTAGGAGCATCAGTCCGAGTTCAGTCACCCCACTCTCACCTTTCATCGAACGTTGGCGAGGTTGATGGCTCGGGACGCGGGATTCTATGACTCTATAGGGCTTGCCCTGACGGGTTTCTCCTGGGTTCGACTGTTTGAGGTCCCCCTTTCGCCCCCCTGACCAATTGCATCGATATCAAGGCACCAGAGGCCATTTGCATTCATTCTCGAGGATGGGTGAGTACAATATGATGCACAGGTCCAGTTCGGTCTAGTCAAGGGACACTTGGTTGTTTTCCGCTTGGAGATACTGTGATTACACGGATGCACTATTTCTCCGCGGAGTGGCTCTATCTTCACTGCACTCGAACCTTCTCAGAGTTCATTGATCTCTCGTCATGCACAGGAATGACCGCTCCAGGTGAGGAAGGATGTGGTACCCCTCAATACCTTCTCGCGCTCCTCACGAAATACAGATGCAAAGTTTTTCGGTCCCGCCCCGGCAATGGTGGGCGCGAAGCCGTGTCGCAGACGAAAGGACCGGCATGGATACCGCATTCGACTTCGTGTGGTGATGGAATCACTTCGCATAGTCACCACTCGAACCGCTTATACGGATACCCCTACCGAGATCAATTCTGCATGGGGCGAGGCCATAGACCGAGACCAAATTAAACAAAGACCGTGTGGTTGGGCGGGGCTGACGTCGGGCAAGATCTCTCCTGCCCCCGGAAGATTCCGGCCGTCCTTCGGTAGTCGACCGTGGACGTTCCTGGTCCTGGTAACGGCTGGCAGGACCACAGCCGACGGCGAAATGAAGCCCTTCAAAGCACGCGGGAACATATATTCTACAAGCTGTGGGTGTGTCTGTGTCACTGTTGAAGACCTCTACATCGGCGGGCGTCCACGTTGGCAGCTTAGAGTGAGATGGGTAAGTAAACATAAACAGGGAAAGTGGTACACGTTGGCAAGGGGGGTGGGGAATGGAATTGGAGGTAGGGATTACCGGCCCCTATCGGAGGGAAGTCACGTCCATGCATGGCGCGGATAGTCTTCGTGACGCGAGATATTCCGTCTTTGGTTCCGCCGGTCATTATGCGCAAGTTAGGTTTGGCCGATAAAGCACTGGAAAAAAAAGAAAACGTGAACCACGACGCAGGACCTAGAAAAATCGTGCACCATCGGTTGGCATCGGGATAGCGACGACATTTGTGATGGAGGTCGCCAATCGAGCTATGTCGGAATTGTCACATTGTTAAGGTACAGAGCAAAAGTCCGCATTGGAGAGTGATGAACGTGGGCGGGTGTACTGTAGCACCGGGGGAGCTCGTCCGGGACCTCGCAGCAGTGCTGCACATACCTCCGTTCAACCCACTGCCGGCGTGAAAAACAGACCGGGCATGGAACCGGTGTTGTGCCGTATCTCTTGACAGGATAAAGAGATAGTCCCTCATCCTCTCGCAACCTGATTCCACGGAGGCACTGCTTTCCGAACCACTAGAATGAGCGGGTGGAACGCGCGGGTTGAGGTATGGATCTTCGATGCGTATCGATCGCGATCACAGAACTTCCGGATCGCCGAACGCGGGGATTACGCAGGGGATAAGACTGGTGTAGAGGTGAGAATGTCGGAGGATGGTATATGATAACCGAGTAAGGGACTTGAGCCAGGACCTGGTGTATTCCCGACCGGGCAGAAGCTTCCCCGACGGGATGCTGGATGGATATTTACCCGACTAAAGTTGGAAGTTACGAGGCGAATGCATTCAGCGGAAATACACGTGAGCCAATAGGCTCATAAGCACAGCACGCTGTGCGAGCATGAGCACGATCCCTAGAGCGTTCCGGAAAGCGGATCAGACGTCGACGAACCATCCTACGAGTTTGGTTCCGTGCGAGCACGGTGATTTGGAACGACCCAGATGTCTCGCTCGTGGCGGTTTTGTTGCTCAAGTATTCTCCACAAGGCGTGGAGGTGTGCGTGGTTCCCCAGCTCAGATTCAGCCCCCTTGTCCTGAGGGAGGTTGGTAAACTGACGAGGTCGAACAGAGGACTGCAACCCACCTTGAAAGATGTGAGGAATTCCGCCAGCGCCCTCCGAAGTCTCTCCGTAATATGCAAAGGTAGCACACGGAAAACGCCCCCAAGGAGCGCAGCGTGTTGTCATCCTTGGTTGTTATTGAGTTGACCCACATGTAGCAGGACTCAGGAGTGTGGGCAGTTCCGAGAGACCGTCCGGCTACGCCTCGCCCAGGAGTACGGGAGTGATACCTCTGGTCTAGTCCGCTCGGGGTCCGAGATCTGGCGAACACCCAGTACTGAGCATAGTTGACAGATATTCGGAGGAGGAGCGTTGGTCCCGTGGCACGCGCGGCTGTTTGGCGCGAGGCGGCTTAGTTGAATTCTCCCATCATCAAATGCCTCTGTTTGCACGGGGTGCCTTATGTCAAATGACCCCTCATCTCTATTAGGGTTCAGGACCTTCCCCATAGCCTTCGCGCCGCACTGTTTTCTCACAGCTACCTCAAGTTTCGACCATGGATACAGAGTCTCGGCGACCGAAGGACCGGGATGGTGTCATCTCGGCATTGAATGCAGCCATCGAAGCCATGAGTCTCGCGAAGAGACTCTCAACTATTACGCCGGTCAAGGACATTTTTGGCTCCGTCGGTGTTACCCTCACAATGCTCAGAGTGGGTTCCTGCTGGTTTGTGTTGATTGATTGCAGGCTGAAATGCACCTAGGACTCGATAGTGGATGAGGTGGAATATGTCGAACTCGGGCTGGCCTGCGCCGACGTCTGCACCGCCCTCGACCGGATGTTGAACGGGTTGAGGCTGTCGGGGAACCTCGGTAGCCACGTGCGCGAGGCAACCACCCAGTTAACAACGTGAGTTATTGAACTGCGGTACACTTTGGATACCTTGTTGACGTTCTGGGCCAAACCACAG
>Ga0307517_10002965_pt1 | contig 26817 bp, 15 predicted proteins | sample 23_EM_MG_FD_194515 | JGI IMG/M metagenome (GOLD analysis project Ga0307517, IMG submission 194515) | Populus trichocarpa ectomycorrhiza microbial communities from riparian zone in the Pacific Northwest, United States - 23_EM | ecosystem: Host-associated > Plants > Roots > Unclassified | place... | reverse complement strand
GGTTACGTCAAACATAGGAGAAGAATCGTTACAGTTTATTAGAAATAGTTAGAATTGCGTCGCAAACGGTGTTATTGTAAAAAATAAAAAAAATTATTTATTTAAAATTTAAATTTTTTTTAATATGGTAATATTAAAAATAATTTTTTAAAATAAAAAAATATTTTAATATATTTTTAAATAAAAAATATTTTCTATAAAAAAAATCCACTAGCAAACTCTTAAATATATCCCGATGGGTAACAAATCACTCGCTTAGCTTTCAGCTTTTCTGTTTCAACAACTCTCTCCTTTGGCTTTTCTTTAATTCCATCGCAACGTAAGGAAATAAAGACATCCTTTTTTTTCTTTTTCTTTTTATTATCATTATTATTATTATTCTATTCAAGTTAAGTTCCAACTGTACACTGCCCTTTTTCTTTTTCTTTATTTATTTGTTTGTTTGTTTTAGCTTTTTGTAGTATCTGACTGAGCTCGTGCATGGTTTTTGTTTGTTTCTGAACACCGTTTTGGGTTTTTGTCGTTTTTTGTTTTTGATGACGATAGTGCCGGACAGGGACGTTATGCACGTGCGGGTGGATTTGGCCCAACACGTGTACGGTGAGGAGGGGAGTTTGTTGTTAACGATTTTTGGAAAGAGGTCAGAGACTCAGACGTGAGAACGATCTGCAACGAAGTACCTGATCATATTTTGCTGTGGGTCTGCAATTTTTTAAACGCAAAAAAAAAAAAACAAAAAACAACAACGTACAAATGTGAGTGAAAATCCGTGAAATGACAAGAATAGCCCTTCTCTCTCCCCCTCCTTGTCATTACCGACAAGAGTCCAATCCAACATAAGTAGCATTTTAAGTTAATTTTTTTTCTTGTATTAATTTTTTTTTATTTTCGATTGTTTTAATGTAATAAAGTTAAAAATAAATTTTAAAAAATAAAAATATTATTTTAATATATTTTCAAGTAAAAAATAACTTATACAACAATCTCAAATACAACCTAAATATTTGTTTGATATCGTAATGTAAATTGTTTTCTAAAAGTATTTTTTTAATTAAAAATATTTTAAAATAATATTTTTCTTAATATTTTATTTTATTTTTAACATTATCACAATAAAATAATCCAAACACACTTAAAAAAAAATCAATTTAATGATTTTTCAGGTGAAAAATAATGTAACAAGTATTTTAAAAAGTAGAAGTTACTGAATACTAAAAAAAAGTAGTAAATGGTTTCTAAATCTTTTTTTTGGAAGAATTTAGGAAAATTAAAAATTTATTTTTGTGGTAATATTATTATCAGAACTTTTAAAATTAAAAAAATTATTATTAAAATTAGATTTTGAAGTCTTGTTGTGCGATCTTGTACATTCTTTAATTCATAAGGTCGCTTTTTTCTTTTGTTTTAATGTAAATATATTTTGAAATTAGTTTTTTTTTTCAAAATTTATAACTCGTCCATATTTAAATCAATACATTTATGAAAAAAAATTAATGTTAAAAAAGTAAATGAATGTTTGGATACAATACTTAAACATCCTCCTCAAATATAATTGTTGAAGATATAATATTTGTATTCAGATGAAAATAAAAATTCTTAATAATATGTTTTTTTATATGATTAATCATTCAAAATTCATGAGTAATATTAGCAAGTTTACTATAATAACTTTAAATTATTTTGGGTAGCCACAATTGGTTACGGGGCTAGGCTATTTTTTTTTTTTGCAAAAAATAATGTTAAAGTGCTGAAATGAGTTAAAAAGATAGGAAAAAACCGGTTATGACAAACATGTAGCCCTGATAATCAGGGTCAAGCCAACTCGGGATATTCTACCTGCCCCATGACTTAGATCATGAGTTTTAAATAACAAAAAAAAAAATAAAATAAAAAGAATTATAAAACGCTTTTTTTTTACGAGTCATTAGACCTGAAGTATCTAATCTGGAAAAAACCATGAAGTCCAATTCTCAATCAATTAAATGTTGAATGATGAAATTGAAAAAAACAATTATAAAAAAAGATTTTTAAAAAATAGCAACTCAAAGAATGAGGATAAAAATTAAAATATAAAATAAAATTTATATTTAATTAAAGGATGAAATTGAAAAAAAGATCAATTTAGTAAAGGGACAAAAAATTTAAAAAGAATGAGGATCAAAATTGACATAAAAATAAAAACAATATTGTAATTAAAGAGTGAAATTGAAAAGAATAATAACTTTTACAAAAGGATTAAGAAAAAAATTTGAAATCAAAGTAACGAGGACCAGATTGAAAAACATAATACCATCATTTTGAATTCAAAGATGAAATTGAAACCACTAAAACTTTTACAAAAAGACCAAGGAAAAAAAATAGAAATCCAAAGAATAAGGACTACATTTGAGAATATAATATTTAGTAAATTAGGATTGAAGGATGAAATTGAAAACAAATAAAACTTATACAAAAAAACCAAGACCAACAATTAGAATTTAAAAGAATAAGGAATCAAGTTGAAATGCCAACAATCAAGAGGACCAACCTGTAATTGTTTAGGAAGGAGAGAGAGAAGAAGGAAAAAGAAAGAAAGGCCCACCAACACCAAATTGAATCACCAACAGCGACACGCCCCCCACCAACAGGAAGAGGACACATAGGTGCTTCCAACGACACAGTAGAATGACATTGTTGAATGCTGGGAGGGGCCGCAAATGCCACTTGAAGGGATACAACTATAAATTTCACTTCATAAAATTATAAAATGGTGTTATTCTGATTTCATTATATTTTTTATGAAAACATTGCTAGCTATATTATTGAGGTACAAACGAAAGAAGAAAAAAAAAATACTAGGAGGGACATCCTCCATTAACATACTCTTCTCTCTTAAAGTTCTAGCAAGGTTTGGTAAATGATGAGCTACCATGTTAACTAATTTTTGGACGTGAAAAATAATTGCATTGCTGAAAAAAGCAGATTAAGAGCCCGTTTAGTATTGTGGTAGCAATTGCTTTTTTATTAGAAATGCATCAAAATTAAATATTTTTTTATTTTTTAAATTTATTTTTGACATCAGCATATCAAAACGAACTACAAACACCAAAAAAATAATTTGAAGAAAAAAATTAAATTTTTTACCTAAAACATTTTCAACCGTAAAAAAAAACGGGAAATGATGAATGTCGTCGAAACAAATGCAAACAATTTGTCTCCACCCCTAGTTTACAACATATTTAAAACTATATTAGATGTGAAATTAAATTCAATTAATAACTTATTATAATTTTTATATGTAAAATAAAATGCTATACCATATAATTGAATTTAATTATATTGTTTTGAATACCTGTAAAATTGAATTGAATTAGCAATCTTGATTATTTTGTCCTTAATTCAAAATTGCATGATATATGTTTTTATTGAATAATTTGACATTATAACAAGTATTACAAGGAACGAACTATTCAAATGAAATTAAGAAAAAAAAGATATCAAAGAAATGGTTATAGAAGAATTAAAAGGTTTCCATCATGTGCTGATAAGACATAATATCAATGATCTACTAGCTAGGTAATAAGGAGTCAAGTTTTCTCCTTGCAATTACTAAAACACATTGTTCCTTTTCCTTTATGTACCCTCACATTTATAAGAGTTAACTTATTATCGAGTTAGAGTATGATAAACATAGTAACAATTTAACTCGTTATCTTATTTTTTTCATCTAGTCCAAATCATAAAATTTAAAATTAATGATGAAATTTTGAACAAGTGGTATCAGAGCTTATGTTTGATTATTTAACATGGTCAATCCAAACTTCTCACTTCAATGTCTTTGGTTGACAAAGGATAACTATGAAACATGGTGTATTCAAGTAAAATCTTGGCTAGATTCCCAAGATGTATGAGAGATGACTAAAAAGGTTTCGAGGAGCCTATAAATGGAGCAACATTGACTTCAGCTCAAAGAGGGCCATGCAAAAGGCACAAAGGAAGGATCAACAAGCACTAACAATCATCCACCAATGTTTGGATGACGCCATTTTTGAGATAATGGCTAATGCAACCACCGCCAAATAAACATAGAAAGTTTTGCAAGAATCAAACCAAGAAGCTGACAATATAAGAAATACCATCTACAAAAGCTATGCGGTGACTTTGAAAAGTTACATATGCTTGAATCAAAGAATATTTTAGAATATTTTGCAAGAGTATTTAACATATACAATCAAAATAAAAAGATATGGGGAGAAGATAAACGAGACACGTATGGTAGAGAAGGTCATGTGCTCACTGCAAAAGAAGTTTCATTATGTGGTGGTCGCGATATAGGAGTGACAAAATATAAATGTTCTTTCAATCCAAGGTTTCATAGAAAAATTACAAGCCCATGAGAAAAGAGTCAATGAGATTCAAGAGGATGTGGGTGCACAAGCACTTTTTTTAGAACAAGATGGTTCTGGATATTCACAAGGGGTAGAGGACGTAGACAAAACAAAGAAAGAGAAAGAAGAGGCAGATTTGGAAAACGAGACCGTGGCAGTCTTAACAGGTCAATCGATCTACCAATTACATTGACAATGGTAATCCAAAATCTAGGTTTGACAAATCAAAAGTTAGATGCTATAATTATCAAAAGGTAGGTCATTATGCTAGAGATTGCCAGAGTCTAACCAAGAAGGTTGAGGAGAATGAAAATCTAGTGATAAAAGAGGAGAAGGATGCCACCTTATTACTCGTACATGATGAGAGAATGCAAAACAAAGAGAATATGTGGTATCTAGACAATGGAGCCAATAATCATATGTGTGGAGACAAAAACAAGTTCATGGAGCTTGATAAAGAAATTAGAGGTAATGACACCTTTGCGGATCATTTAAAGGTTGCCATCAAAAGAAAAAAGGTATGATTTTGATTAGATCGAAAGATAGAAGTCATTAATTTATTGGTGATGTTTATTGTATACCAACAGTGAAAAACAATATATTGAGCTTATGATAATTGCTGAAGAAGGGGTATGAGATTAAGATGAAAGATTGTACTTTAATGTTACTTAACACTAAAGGAGATATGATTGCAAAGGTAGCCATGAAAAATAATAGAATGTTCTTGCTAAACATAGAGATGAATGTGCTTAAATGCCTAAATACATGTGTGAAGGATGAGACTTGACTTTGACATATGAGATTTGACCATGTAAACTTTGATAGCTTGAAGATGATGGCATAAAAGGAGATGTTGAAGGGTCTACCATCCGTTATATATCTAAATCAGTTATGTGAAGAATGCTTGATGGGCAAGCAATTTTGCAAGAGTTTTCCAAAAGAGTCTACATCAATAGCAAGTCAACCCCTAAAAGAAATACATGTCAATATTTGTGGTTCTATTAAACCGTGTTTGTTTGGTAAAAATCTGTATTTTCTACTTTTTATTGATGATTATAGTAGGAAAACTTGGGTGTATTTCTTTAAAGAAAATTCTAATGTGTTTAGTTGTTTTAAGAAGTTTAAGATATTAGTTGAAAAGGAAAATTCTTATTTTATAAAATCACTTAGGATGGATAAGGGGTGAATTTTGTTCTAATGATTTTAATGAGTTTTGTGAAGATCATGGTATAAAAAGACTCCTAACGGTGTCTAGATCCCCACAATAAAATGACATGGTGGAGAGAAAGAATAAAAACATCATCAACATGGCAAGAAACATGCTCAAAACCAAGAAGATGCCTAGAGAGTTTTAGGTCAAAGCTATAAATTATGCTATCTACTTGTCAAGTAGGTGTCCTATTAAAGACTTGAATGACATGACTCCATAAGAAGCATGAAGTGGAAGAAAGCCAAGTGTTTCTCACTTGAAAGTTTTTGGGAGCATTGACTATGTGCATGTAGATGATCAAGTAAAAATCAAGCTAGATGACTATAGCTAAAATATGATCTTTGTGGGCTATGAATAAAAATCCAAAGGATACAAGCTTTTTAACCCTAATGAAGGAAATATGGTGATTAGTAAGGATGTTGAGTTCAATGAAGAAGGAGCATATGATTAAAAGGTAGATAATGATGAGAAATATAACTTCTTATTGATTTTTGATGAAGAGGAGGAAAGATATGAAGATCATCAAGAACCTATAGTTACACCTCTATAAACACTAATGAGCTCAAGTTCTTTTCCTTATCCTCCTCCTTTTTCTTCATCTTCTTCTAGTGGAAGCTCAAGTGGTGACACTTCACTAAGTTCACCAACAAAGATGAAGAGCCTTGATAACTTATATGAAGTAACTAATCATATTGATGATATAACACTATATTGTCATCTTGCTAGATATGATCTTATAATGATTAAAGAAGCAATAAAAGATGCAAAATAGAGAATTGTTATAGATAAGAAGATTGCATCAATTGAGAAGAATGACATATAAAAATTGGTTCCTAGACCAAATGGAAAAAAAACCAATAGATTTCAAGTAGATCTATAAAGAAAAAAAGAATACTAAAGGAGAGGTGGAGAGGTACAAAGTAAAGTTAGTGACAAAAGGCTGTAGTCAAAAGCATGAGATTGATTATGATGAAATATTTGCTCCGGTTGCTTGATTGGAGACCATTTGATTAATTATTACCACTATTGCCTAACATAGATGGAATATCTATCAAATAGATGTCAAATCAGCCTTAATGGTTTTCTTGAAGAAGAGGTCTCCATTGAGCAACCTATGGGGTATGAAGTGAAAAGACATAAAAATAAGGTATTAAAGTTGAATAAAGTCTTGTATAGATTAAAGCAAGTCACAAGGGCTTGATATAGTCGCATTGATGGATATTTCTTAAAGAATGAATTTGTTAAATTCCCCCATGATTATGCTATCTATGTAAAGATCAAAGAGAATAATGATACTCTTATTGTATGTTTGTATGTGGATGACTTGATCTTTATAAGAAATAATTCAAAGATGTTTGGAGACTTTAAAAAAGCAATGATTAAGGAGTTTGAGATGATGGATATTGGTCTCATGTCTTGCTACTTAGAGATTGAGGTCAAAGAAGGAGAAAATGGAATCTTCGTGATTCAAGGGAAGTTTGCAAGGGAAGTTCTCAAGAAGTTTAAGATGGAGAATTGTGCAAGAGTAAATACTCTGGTTAAGTGTGGAGTAAAGATGTCAAAGAATGATAAAGGAGAGAAGATAAACTCTATAACATTCAAATCTTAGTTGGGAGTTTGAGATATTTGACATGTACCCGTGTGGATATTTTTTTTAGAGTACGACTTATGAGTAAATTTATGGAGTCACCAACCATTACGCACTTTAAAGATTTGAAGCGATTATTTCATATATCAAAGGTACTATTGATTTTGACGTGTTCTATGGTTATTCTAATAGCTTTGAACTTGTGGGTTATAATGATAGTGATAGGGCTGGATATATGGATGATAGAAAGAACACTACGAGTTTTGTTTTCTACATGGGAGACACAACATTCACACGGAGTTCAAAGAAGCAATCTATAGTCACTTTGTCAACATGTGAAGCTGAATATATAGTTACTACATCATGTGTTTGTCATTCCATATAGCTAAGAAGATTATTGAAAGAATTGTGAATGCCATAAGAGAAACCTATAGAGATTTATGTTGACAACTCATCAACCATTCTCTTAGCTAAAAATCCACTTTTTCATGATATAAGCAAGCACATTGACATAAGATTTCATTACCTAAGAGATTGTATTACAAATAAGGAAATTGAAGTTAAGTATGTGAAGACACAAGATCAAGTCACGAATATCTTTACAAAGCCACTCAAAATTGACATTTTTATCAAAATAAGAGATATGCTGGAAGTTATGAAGAAACAAGTTTAAAAAGGGGTGTTGAAAATTAAACTTATTTTCTGGTTTTTCTGAAGAACAGAGGAACCGGTCTACCGATTGGATTAAACCAGTTGGGAACCGATCGACTGGTTGGATTAAATAAATTGGTCGACAAGTTCAATAGGAAAAATACAATTCCTGTTCAGATTATGATTTTCTTATGTTAGTTTATTTTCTTGATTATTTAGGACTTTATGCCTATAAAAAAGGTTTATAATTCAACATTATTAAGTAGTATAAAAGTTTGAGAATAGTTAAGAGAGCTTAGAGAGAAACACTTAATAAAAACATACCTTTCGCTAAATTTGCTTTTTGTTCTTGAGTTTTTGACTTTGCATTATTGTTTTTAATCTTATACTACACTCATCCTTCTTCCAACACCAAACAACTTGTTATAAAAACCTAAATTGATGGCTAGTTAAAGTAAACAAATTAAGGCTCTAGCTTTCCTAAAAAATCACCAATTCTTGACCTCAATAAAATTATGAGTGCTAGCCATTACTTGTCCTTCATGGTTTTGGAAAATAAAGCATTAGAGTTCATCTTTATCCAACCTTCATCAGGATGTTGGCAGGATACAGTCTTTTGATCGAGAAACCTAGAACTACTTGGTTCATCCTTAAGAGTTTGGATAAGGTGGTTGTTGCAATTTGGATCACATTTTTAGCCATTTTATATCAATCTTGAAAGTACAATAGGTTTTTAGCATACTAAAGTGACCCCCAAGACAAATTAATATTTTTGAAAATAGTCTAAAGCTCAAAGGAATTTGAATAATTTGACGTGCTTTAAAGGTTGAAAAATGGAATTAATAAGAGAAACATTCAAGCTAGTAACATCACATCAAACAACGAATTAATTACGGTATTTGCAGGTAATGTATTAGGATTAGACCATGCTTCACTCCATTGATTGTTATTCTCACTCCATTTATAATGATTAATTTAATTATATTTATTTTTCTTGTATATTATTGGCAAAATTCTAAATCTTAAGTACCAAAAATGCCCTTAAATTAAAAACATAATGAGTAATTAAAAAATCATGAGAATCAAGTTTTTGTTCTATAGCTTCCCTAAAATTACATAAATCAATTTGGTGTTATCAATAAAAATAAAATTGATGGATTAGTAACTATGAGATCAAGTGAATGGAAAGAAGAAGAGAAAGGAAAGAAGGTGAATTTTGTAGAAAATATTCTACCCCTTATCGTGAGTTTTGTTATTACATTCAATGTATTTCTAAAGCATTATAAGTGCGCCCGCGCGCCCGTGTACACTTTCTAACCCTAGTACAAATAGGAAAAATATAAGCATAAAAGGTATGTTTCAAACTAGAATAGAAAACATACAAAACATGAAAATTATATCTCCTTTTAAGATTAAGAAGTCTCTTGAGCCTCCTTGTTAGAGTTGGGCTCTCATATGCCCTTACAAGTTAATTGTGAACAAGAGCACACAATCAACTTGGAATAGAAAATGAAAAAATAGATAGAGCTCAATGGTTTGGTAAGAACATCCACTATTTGACCATTAATGACAATAAGTTGAACCTATAATTTATCTTTTGAAACCATTTCATGAACAAAATCAAAATCAATTTCAACATATTTTATGCATGAATGAAAATCCATATTAGCCATGAGATAATTGGCTCTAAGATTGTCACACTATAGGATAGGATGAAAAGATAATGGATAACTAAGTTCAGATAATAAAGAGAAGAGAAATTGTAGTTCAATAATAGGATTAGAAATAACCTTATATTCAACATATAAAATATCAAACAATCGTTTTTTGCTTAGTATACTTCTAATAGATAATATTATGACCAAGATAGATAGCATAAGTACCTATGAACTTTTCATCATCAACGTTACTGACCTAGGAAGAGTCATCAAAGCTATGCAGTAAGTGATCAAAAGAGACAACAAAAGATAATCCAAAATGACACGTACCATGAACATGCAAGCATGTATAAACTGACAAACCTTATAGTCCTTGGATGGAGCATGCATGATCTGACAAACCTTATTAATAGTTTCGTAAGAGACATCTTCGCGAGATGATAGGATAGATAAGAGTTAAATAAGAAGAAAAAAAAAATTATCACCTAGTTTTATGATAATTAGAAAACCTTAACTAGTTTTTAAAGGTTTTAGATAAGTGGTTGGTTATGTAATAATAAAGATAATAATCATCATAGACATCCTTCCTATAGGTAAGTTTCTTCATATATTTTCTTAATTATACAAGATATATATTGCTTTTGCATGTTAAGAGTTTACCTAAACTAGTATATATGCATTCATTATTAAGATAAAAGACTAATAAGACCTAAGACAATGATTTGAGATGTAGGCCTAATAACAGGACCCAATCCTCACTTTTGAAATACAATTGTTAAACTCAAAAGGATGATGATGGTTAACTAGGCTTTGACCTATCTTTTTTGGTTATATTAAAAATAGGTCTGAAGGTTGCCACCCATTTATAAAGGGTCTGGTGGGATCACATTGATATGTCCCAAATTCACTTGTCATGTCAAGAGAGGTATCCAAAAGCTAGGGCACAAAAATAAATTCACACACATCAATCATGGATATTTACATATAGAATTGACCTATTTACCCCTTAATGTGACATTCAAGGAAAATAACATAATTATAGCCTTACAATTCATGGGTCAATTTTGAATAAAAGAACTAAAAAATATAAATCATTTGTTGTATGAAAGAGGAGTATCCTAAAGCAAAAGCACAAATAAATTACAAACATCAATCAAAATTTATATATAGAATCAACACATTTATTCTTAATGCAATATTCAAGAAAAAAAAAAGACATAATTGAAGTCTTAAAATTTATAGGTTGATTGAAACTACCAAAGTAATACAAATCAATAATAGAATAAATTATTTAAAATAGACATCCATATTAAACTATAAGAAGACATGAAAAATAATTCAAATATTAATCTATTTTATTATTCGAAAAGCAATACCCAAGGGATAAGACTCGAGAACGAGGTCTTACCATCCTAGATCACTTAACAGATAAAAAGATAATTAAAATGCAACATTTAAAACACTCATTACCTTAATAACATTGTAAAAAACAACATCAAGTAAATAAACAAAAATATATTCATCACACCGAGACCAAAATGGTATATTTATGATAAGTCATTTATTCCCGTTCTTCTTAACCTATATGTGAATATTGATCACGGACCTTATCGCACCTCAAAAAATAAATCTACATTGGCTTCATACCTCTAGGTTGCCATATAACGATGTGAATCCCAACACTTCAAATATTTATGGAAAATCATGCCAAAACATGTTAAATTAAATAAAAAGGGAATGAAAAGATGTTGTTACCTTGAAACATGGTCGAAACTGGCCTAGGCAGTAGTGACAATTGAAATTCAAACACTGGCAAGTTAACCAAATGTATAGATGACGACTCAGGGATTACACAAGCCAACATAACCTATAAGAAAAAAATGTAGAAAATAAATTTTTGATTTGTATCTTGTGTTATCAATTCGATATGGCTATATTGGATGGATTTGGTGAGAGGCAGGGGCAGAGCTAAGATTATTTGTTAGGGGAGGCCAAAATTAATATAACAAAATATAATATATATTTTTTAAATTTATTGTACATAAGTTATAAAAAAAAATACAAACATATAATGACCTTTGCATAAGGTAAAAGGTTTTGAGCAATACCAAATTGAGTTAAAGCGATGAAGTTAATTTCATCTTCATAATATATTCATCACTTTAATTTTGTTGGTCTTTATACCTATCAAATATAAACATACAAAGTATATAAGAAACATTAGATAAAGCGAAACATTATTTATGTTTGATAGACTTTGAAATAAAGTAAAAAATAATAAAGAATGAATCTTACATATTTATTTTAATTGTGCTTGTCGTTCTTTCATAGAATATAAATCATTGATTATCATATCAATTGTGAATTCATAACAAATTTGGTAAAACTAGTAGATCCGAGCAAAAAAACAAAAAAAAAAAGCAAAAATAATAGAATTATGAAAAAACTTCATCAAATTCTCAACAAACATCCCAAAACAAGACAAAATAAATTTTAAGTTTGGGGTTAGCGATGCGCAATTACCTTGATTTGTTTGATGAAAGAAGAATTAATTGGTGGCGCTCTGCTTCTATCTTTCTGTTTGCGATTTATATTCTTATTTCTGTATTTTACCTTTTATATTAGGGCTGCAGCAAGAAAACGACAAAATCCATTAAGTTAAAAAAGTTGTTTATAACTTCATATTTTTTCTTTCCACGTAGATAGTTTTAAAGTCAATGTACAACAAATATATTTACTATTAGAGGGGCCCACCTATTTAAATATTACATCTTCTCACACTATTACTAAGCAATAAAAACTAACCTACAAAATCAGTTATCATATTTTTTTCTTTGCAAGGGCCCGGGCCCCTGCTTACCTCCCCTTGATTCCGCTGCTGGTGAGAGGTCATGTGGTTGTTAGTGGTATTTGTCATGGTTTACGTGAGAAAAATAAATAATAGTGGGTAGGCGAGAGAGAAGGTTGTGTTAGCCAATGAAGAAGATTCTAGGTGTTTATTGGTAGCAAGTGAGGCTATCTTTCTTAGCATAGGTGAGAGGGGCTGAATTAGAGATGAGAGATTGGTGGGTTGATTAGTGAGGATGATAGTAACAATGGCATGTTTGGTGGTATTAGGATAGGTTTGTAGTGTGTTGTTGAATTCTAGCAAGAAAAAAAAGAGAAATGGATTGCAGCTTGTGTTTTTTAGGGCAAAAAGGATTTCTTTTTTCTTTTCTTTTGGTTTTTTTGGTTGTTTTAGTCTTAATTTATAGTGTCAGGAACCCTTTTAAAATGAAAAATAATATCAATAAATTAATATAAAATATTGGAAGATCTTTTATATTTTTTTCTTATTGAATAAAAATCTTAAATCTTGAAAATTGTATTCTCAAAGATCATTTTTCCTCCATTCTTTAACCATGCAAGATCTATTACTTTCCTTCTCGACTTCAAGGAGATTCATTATTGGAGATTCTTAAAATATCTTCATTAAACATTTCCATGTAGTTTAAATCAACTATAATCTTTTTAATTTTGTTTGAATCTCTATTTTATAAAGATGCTTTTTTTTTTGTTTTGAGTATTTGAATTTTTCATTTTTATTTGATCTTGTATTGTATTATTTAATCTTCCATTATCTTGCATCCCTTTTCTCATACACATCATTTTGCTCCTTATTTTTTTCTTTTTTTATTATATTATTAATATTTTTAAATTTTTGAACGAAATAAAATAAAAAAGTGTTAAAAATAATGAAATGACCATAAATTGATTTAATTGCATTAAAATAACCTTTTTTTTTTTCAATTTTGTTTGAAAATATATTGGAAAATAGGGTTAAAAATAGGTTATGAAAAATAGCAAAATAAATATATGTTTGTAAAAGTAGATTATCGAAGAGTTCCAACCACCTAATGATATTAAGTAGGGTCAGAATAAGTAGAATCACTATCAAATGTGGTAGAAAGATAAGAACTAATAGTTATTGGCGCAAAAACTAACATATACTGGAACATGCTACCCTCATGCATAATATCAGAGGCATGGCGAGACTAGGAGAATAGAAACCCATGAAAAGCATATTGTACCTTAATACTAAGAAAGTAAATTAGATGGCCTAAGTCTTGAATAGAGAATTCTACTCTGAGACCAGCAACCAAATGAATCACATAAGAAAGAAAATTACATGTGACAAGGATATTATTAATATAAACCTCATTATAAATGCAAATAGTTAAAGATCTTTATATAAACGGGAAAGTGTCAATTTCATATCCATGAAAGCTGAGACCCAATAAGAATTGGTGAAACCGATCAAACTTTGCATATAGTGCTTGTTTAAGTCCATAGACAAACATGTGAAGTTTGCATACATGGGAAAGAATGTGAGGATTAACAAAATCTGGATGTTATTATATGGTAAACATCTGTGTCAAGAAAACCATTAAGAAACACATTATGAACATCTAGTTGATCAATAGATCACTTTTGAAAAATAACGATAGCAAAAAATATCTAAACTATAGCCTATTTGAAAACTAAACTGAAGGTTTTGTTGAAGTCAATACCCTATTGTTATTGATATTGATAATGAGATTGTATGAGAATCCTAAATCAAAGGTCATGTACATTAAAAAAATGTTTTCCGCTCATCACTTTAAGGTTTCGAACAGAAAAGATACAGATGTAAATAATTCACCACTCTAAAGATACATATCAAATTACCACTTTAGAGATACATAGTTAAGGGAATAAGTCTACCACTCACAAATGAGATATAAACTTAATAGATGTCAATCAACCAAGTCAAAAGACTTTAATTCAAAATTTTTCAAAAGACTCTAATACATGATCTGAATTATAATTATATACTAGAAATATCCCTTTAATCCACATAGGATAGACACATTTTCCCATGCAATAAAGAGATGAAAACTTGGGCTAAAAGTTGACCACATGTTGACAACAAACAGCCTAAAAACCATACTCTACTTATAATGCTAACCTAAATTCAAGTAACCCAACTCCATTTGGACCCATTGACGACACTTTTGTTTCATGTTCCCCCAATTGAAAAAGACTAAACCTTGAGTCGAATATTGAATTATCACCATAGGAAGAAGATCAATCAACCATGTTAAAAGTGTCTGAAATATCTAAGTGAGTGGGTAACTCAATTTTGCAAGCATTTTCACCAATTCACTTAAGAACCTTAAATGGACCATCAATCCTTGGTTTGAGTTTAGAAAATTTACCTTGTGGGGAACCTTCCCTTGCTAAGATGACCCAAACCAAATCACTTTCTTTAAACTCTATATACTTGTTCATGTAAATTTTTAAGTTGTTTGACCCTTTCTTCAGCATCACTACTGTAATTTAAACTTGTTGGAAGAGGAATTAAGTCCAATTGACCATACACAACTTGAAAAGGACTACAACTTGTAATTTGACAAGTAGAATGGTTATAAACAAATTTAGCTTGTGGAAATACCAAATCTCAATCTCGAATATTCTTCTTCACCAAACTTCTCAAAAGACTTCCCACACTACGATTGACAACTTCAGTTTATGGATGATAAGTTGTACTGAATTGAAGATGAGTTTCAAGCTTTCTCTAAAGTGTACGGCAAAATTGACTTATGAACTTTGAATCCTGATATGAAGTGATTGGCTTTGGGATGCCATGGAGTTTTACAATCTCTTTAAAACATAGATCAATAATATTAGTAGCATTAAATGTTTTCTACAAGGAATAAAATTCACAATTTTAGAGAAACAATCAACCACAGTCATAATTGAATCTATGTTACTTGATCTTATTGGCAAACTAAACATAAAATTCATGTTGACTTCTTCCTTAGGGGCTTTTGATATTGGAAGTGAAGTGTATAAACTTGAATTTTAATTATGTGATTAGGTAATATGGCATGTCCTAAAAGGCTAAAATATTATATAAACCTTATGACATCTCTCTCCATTTTCAGCAAAAAAAAAAAAAAAAATCTTAAATAAAACCAAGTGTTTCATCTCTCCCAAAATACCCACCAAGCCCGCCACTATGAGCTTCAAAGATAATGGATTCCATCAAAGAATCTTGAGGAATACATAATCGGTTTCATTTAAAAAGATAACCCTCTAGCACAACAAAATGTTTGGAAACACCATTTTCCCAATCAGCCTATATCTTGATATCTTGCCGAAGTCACCATCATACTTGTAAAGATCTTTCAACACTTCAAAACCCGTCACTTTCATTTTTAATTTAGTCAATAATAAGTATCTTTAACTCAAAGCATCAGTAACAACATTATAAGTTCTAGATTTGTATTTCATAGAAAAACTAAAAGTTTATAGAAATTCAACCTAAAAAGCATGTCTTCGGCTAAGCTTATGCTTGCTATTAAGAAATTTCAACGCTAAATAATTATAATATAGCACAAAAGGTTGTTGAAGCAAATATTAACACCAATGGTCCAAAGCATGAACAATAACATATAACTCTTTGTTGAATCATTAAGTTTCTCACTATAGAAAGCAATAAGTTTCCTATCTTGACCAAGAATAACACCAATGCCAACATTGAAAGCATCACATTCAACTTTAAAAACTTTAAAAACTTTGGTAGATAAATAATAGGTGTACTGGTCACCTTTTGCTTTATAACTTCAAAACTCTTTTCGGTCTTATTAGTCTACTTGAAACTACCTCATTTCAAGCATTCAATTATTAGAACAATAATGGTACTGGAATCTTTTATAAAATATCGATAAAAGGATGCTAAACCATGAAAACTCCAAATATCATGAAGAGTTTAAGGATGTGGCCAACTAAGAATTACTTTAATCTTTTTAAGATCCATCTTCATTCCTTCGTTGAAAGCAACAAAACCCAAAAACACAAAACTACTAGTAAAGAATTCAAACTTCTTCAAATTAGCATAGAACTTCTGACTCTTCAAAGTTTGAAATACTTCTTGCAAGGGATTACAATGCTCCTTTTTATCCTTGTTATAAACAAGAATATCATTAAAGTAAACAATAATGAATATGTCAATAAAAGGTTTAAACATATCATTCATCATTTTCATGAAAGTATTAAGAGCATTTGAGAGGCGAAATAGCATAACCATCCATTCATAAAGGTTATTCTTAGTTTTGAAAGTTGTCTTTTATTCATCACTAACTCTCATTCGGATTTGATGGTAATCACTTCTAAGATCAATCTTTAAAAAGATAGTAGCACCATGAAGATGATTTAACACGTCATCTAGTCGAGGAATAGAAAATCGGTAGCCAATAATGATTTTGTTCATCGCCCGACTATCAATACACATTCTCTATGATACATCCTTCTTCGAAACAAGAAGAGCAAGTACAACACATGAACTTTTACTTTCATTTACCAAACATTTCAAAATCAACTCATCAACTTGCTTTTGTAACTCTGCATGCTCGATTGGACTCATTCAATAGGCTACCTTGTTTGGAATCATAGCACCTAGAATAAAGTCAATACAATGTTGAATATCCCACATCAGAGGGAGGTTAGGTGGTATTTCTGTAAGAGCTACATTAAAAAATTCATCAAGAAAAAGCTAAACTTCTAGAGGAAAATAATTTGTTTCAGCATTTTCCTAAAAACCAACAAGAGCATAAACCAAATTCACATTTTGGTATAAGTAATCAAAAATATTTTCACCTCTTTAGAAGGTTTGAAAATAAGTCCCGGTTTGGAAGGGCACGGTAGCAAGTGTTATGTAAGGAGCTATGGGACTAATAGAAAAGGCTTATGCTTATCGAGCCCTTAATTAAGAGGAAGATATGATTTAGTTTTCCCTGTTTTTTGCAAGTTAATCAGAATCGGCAAGATCCCCTCTCGTTCTTGCTGCTTGGGAAGAGCAGGAAGAGGTTATAGCCTTTTATTTTACTTATTAAATCGCAAAAAGATAGGCCGAATCGAACAAATCAATTTGCCTGTGCTATCGGGCTACTCAGCTTCAAATCCTTCATGCTCCTTGGGATGCCTTACAGTTAAGGAATCTCGAAGATGAAACTAGACTCCTTTTTTGCAGTACCTTCGGTTGAGGTGTATTTATGATTTAATTCAAAGCCCGAGCCTCTAAAAAACCTGATGAACCACGTTAAATGTGCTACTTAAAATAACCTTTACACCATCTTTTAGAAAGCGATAAAGTATTCTTAAAACCATTAAGCTGAACTTTCCTATCATATTGCCACGGATGACCAAGCAACAAAAACATGCATCCATAGGTATTACATCACACCATTTTTGATTCGAATACCTTTTTCCAATGAAAAATGAAAAAAAAAACCCATCTATTTATCACCTTCCTTATATGCTTCTTCTCTAGCCACCTTAATTTGTAAGGTTAAATATGTGTTTCAATCTTAAGCTGTAACCTGTTCACCATATCAATAAATACAACTTTGGTGCAAGCACCATTATCAATGATTACATCACAAACTTTCCTATTTGCACTACAATAGGTGAAAAAGATGTTGCAATAAACCCAATCTTCACTCTTATCATGAACAATACCCAAACGTTTCTAAACAATAGTCACTTCACCTTCTTGATATGATTCATTCGGCAAGTCCTCTTTACTAACTATCTTTTCCTCCATAATAACAATAATTTTGCAGCTTGGAAAATTAGAAGCAATATGTCCATACCCTTGACATTTGAAAGTTTTCTTTGAATAAATGTTTGAAGAACTTGTTGTTTTAGAACTAGCTCTTACACTACCTTTCTTAAGAGCCTTAACAATGAAAGGTTTTGCTGCTGAAACTCCCTTAGATAATGAAGTACTACCCCGATTGGAAGAAAGCTCTTTAGATGTTGATTTATATTCAGTATTTCTAATAAGGATGCAACCACACCATATTAGAAAATTTTTCCTTTAACCCACCTAAGTATCGGGTTATTGTTTGCTCTTCAGGTTTATTGTTTGCTCTTCAGGTTTAACAATATCACACTTTAACATGAGCAATTCAAACTTCATTGTATACTCCTTCACGGTCAGACCAAATTGTCTTAGGTTATTAAACTTGAGAAAAGTCTCTTGTATTTAATGTTAAGGTAAGTATCTCCTCTTAAGCTCCATTTTTATCTTATCCCAAGACTTGGTCTTGCTTCTGGCCTCACGAGCTCTTTACTTCTTACAATTCCCCCCACCACAAGGAAACATACTTTCTAAGTTTTAGAGCTACCAACTTCACTTTTCTATCTCCAAGAAACTCTTTGAAATCGAAAATTCTCTTTATGGTTTAAAGCTAATCAATGAACTCATTAGGTTGTATTTTCTCTTTAAATTTAGGAATATCAACTCTCATATTAGATTTTTTATAAAGTCTTCTATTTATTATTCTTTGGTGCTGAGATGAAGAATTGTCACTAACTAATTCATGGTGAGGTTCATGATGCAAGGATTAAAATCACCCTTATTGTTACTAGAATAATCAATTTTAGTATCGTTCTCATCATCATCTCGATTCTTATATAGTTCAAGACGCTCTCGGAGTTTCTGGATTTGCCTTCTCATTTCATTTGTTTCAAGAGTATGAATATCCCTTTTAAACAACCATGGTTGTTAGACTAATGCTCTAATACCAACTTGATACCATAATGGTATGAAAATCCAAAAGCAAAGATCACTCATATAAAAAAAAGTGTTTTTCGCTCACCACTCTAATGTTTTGAACCGAAAAGATACAAATGCAAACAACTCACTCATTTAAAGATACATTTTAAATAATCACTTTAGAGATACAAAGTCAAGGAAATAAGTCCACCACTCAGAAATGAGATGCATAACTTAATAGATGTCAATTCGCTAAGTTAAAAGACCTTAATTTAAAATTTGCCAATAGATTCTAATATATGGTCTAATTCATAATTATATACTTGGAACATCCCTACAAGTTTAGGAAACACTAAAATAACATAAATAAGACCTAATAAATGAATTTGGTAGAATTCTAATCAATAAATAACAATAACTCATTTTTTACTCTAGGAAGTGTAAATAAACACTTAGCAAGAACTAAAATTAAAACTGACATAAATCTTTGTAGAAAACTCCAATGCATGCATGGCTAGATAATTTGAAAATATAACATTCTAAACTTGAAAATCATATAGGATAAGATCATTTTCCTGTGTAATACAGAGATGAGAAATTGGGCTCAAAGTTGACCACGACCTGACAACAAACAACCTAAAAAACATTCTTCATTTACCATGCTAACCTAAATTCAAGTAACCTAACTTTATTTAAACCAATAGAGGACACTCCTGTGTCAGATATTCTTATGGCTATTAATCGGTCTTATATCATTTAGTAGACCCATTGACTTTCTATTTAATCTTATATTCCTTGGATTGTTGTTGCATATTCAGCTCCTATTGTGACAACTATTGTTGTTTTTTTGATTTACCTAATAGGTTAAGAAAGTTTTTCAGATGGGGTGCCTCTAGGAATATTTGGTACTTTTAACTTTATGATTGTATTCTAAGCTGAGCATTACATCCTTATAGACCCATTTCACATGTTAGGCGTAACAAGTTTATGCAATGACTCCTTATCCAATGTTATGCATGGTTTTTTGGTAACCTCTAATTTGATCAAGGAAACCAAATAAAATGAATCCACTAATGAAGGTTACAGATTTGGTCAAAAGGAAGAAACTTATGACATCGTAGTTGCTCATGGTTCTTTTGGCTGACCGATCTTCTAATATGCTAGTTTTAACAGCTCTCATTCTTTACATTTCTTCTTAGGTTCTTGGCCTATAATAGGTATCTGGTTCACTACTTTTGGTATTAGCACTATGCCTCTCAATCTAAATTTTCTACTTTTGGTATCTTGGCCTATAGTTGGCGTTGCTCCTTTGTTTAGTATTTTTATTTTTAGTAATAGTTAGTTGACTTTAAATAATTTTTTAACTTTTGTATTTATTTTTTATAAAACTTATAAAAAGGGTCAATTTGAATGGTAAATGTTAGCCATTCGAATCTTAGTAATTTGTAAATAAAGTATTAGGGGATTTCATTTAGCCTTAGCAATAACATACATAGAGGGATTAAAAAACAACCAAAGACTAGGTGTGATTGCAGACCAATCAATTTTCCACAACCATTCCTAAATTTTACTTGGGATGCCATTTAGCCTTAGTATAACAAGTAGGTTCAGATAAAAAATATAGAGCAACCTTGGCTAATGAAAGATATATGATATGATAGTGTTTGGGATGACATGGATGAAGGGTCATACGATGAATATGTATAGTAGTATATAATATGACATATAAAAGACAAGATGAACTAGGGGAGTTATTGTTCATGATAACATTAAGATTATAAGTATATAATGAGATAAGTCCCAGAGGTGGATGGATGATGAAAAACAATACGAGACTGTATTAGAGTTCGAGAATGGAAACCAAATAAAAAGGCTAGAAATGAGATCAAAGATGGAGCAACTTGAGGAGTTCCATAATTGAAAGATTATGTGGAAGGAGGTAATCCAGAGAATGACATTGAAAGATGAGGTAATAGGGTATATAGAGGAATGCTAATCTATGAAGAATTGGAAGTAAGATGACAATAAGGCAAGGGTTATAATGACAAAAAGAAAACCGATAAAGTGAACTTAACATAAGAAAAGGAAGACTTGTAGAATATCCAAAAATAAATGACATAGACACAATGAGTAGAAAACCATTCAACGATATCCTTGATGACCCCGATTGTAACCAAGAAAGACAGACATGGTAGCACGAAGATAAAGCTTATGTTTGTTATATGTATGCATAGACAAAAAGTTTAAGCACCCGCAAACCTTTAAAAATGCATAGTTGGGTTGTTGTTTGAAAAAGGAGAATGGTATTGAAGAATTGGTGTAGGCATCTTGTTGATGAGAAAAATAGTAGTTTTGGAAGCATAAGGCTAAACAATTTATGAGATTAGTCTGCCTTTGCAATGAAAGGTAAGTTTCTCATTTCATTTAAGAAAATGAATCATTAATAATTAATAATTAATAGCACAAAATCTAAAGAACATGAAATATTGAACTCTAGCCAAAATGAATAAAAAGAAATGGGAATGCCTTTGTAAACTGCCATGAACATTACATCGTACAAAATAACCTTTGTAAGGTAATATGATGTTCTTTTAGTTTTTTTTTTTTTGGTTCTTAGTCGGGTATCTTCATACCCTTTTAAATGGTGAGACTATTCCCGTTCGGGGTTCGTGGCTACCCCTTCCAATAAGTGTGCTTCTTGAAGATCGAACTTGTATTCTCACTCTTGTAAGATATAGCAGTGCCTTAACCGCTAGACCAACATTTCATTAGTGATTTTCTTTTAGTTGAAGGTCAGGATATTCTCAAATAAATTTGTACATTAATTGAAATTAATTTCTTTCCAAACAATTTTAAGAAAGCTCCCCCACATTAACTTAATGCATTAAGAAGAATTTAATATATTTTTCTAAATGTTGGTCCTAACGTTTGAACTTCTTAATGCATTTATAGAAATTTAATAATTTTTTCTAGGTGCTGTCCCCAGAATTTTGACTTAAAAAGTCAAGAAAATGAACAAACATTAATCTTAGCCACCTGGCTCTTTAAGATTTAATGTAATATAACTAACACAAAGAGAATGTAACTTAAGATAAATGAATGATCCGTTGTATTCTTGTGTTTGGTTGTAGATTTTCTAATAATGTAATGTATCTTTTTAACTAATTTTCATTTTAGTCCTATAGGTTTTAAAATTTTATTTTAGTCTCTATATTTCTATTTTGTAAATAGATCCTCATTAACAGTTTAGTCCCTTTATTATTATATTTTCAAGATTTTATCCTTGCATGGTACTTTTAATTAAATAACGGTTCATTTTCTTTACATAAATGTCTAATAAGTTGCACGATGAATAAAATATATAGTATGTACTATTTGAAATAACTAATTGAGGTACTATATATATTTGAAATATATAGTATGTACCAGATTTATGACGACAAAACGTGAATTTGTACAAAATCACAACGTAGAATTTCTCAAAGGATGTCGACTGTTGAGGATTAGCTAGCTAGGTCATATCTGTTTGAAATGTGATTATAATTGATATTTAAAGTATTTTTTATTGAGAAATATATCAAAATAATATATTTTTTTATTTTTAAAAATTATTTTTAATATCAGAACATCAAAATAATTTAAAAACATAAAAAAATATTAATTTGAAATAAAAAAAATAAAAAAAATTTAATTTTTTTAAAAATACTTTTTAAACGCAAAAGGAGACATGAACAAAAAATAAAAAGAAAGCAGTCTTTGTTGAAAAATTAGCCAAAAAAAAGGAAATAAATAAAAATTGAATACAAGTACTGTACAGTTTACGGCATTAATTGACTATTCCCTTTTTAAAAGAAATGTTGTCTGCCAAGACAATTTTCCACAAAAAACTACAATATTCAAATTTACTATCCTCAAAATATGAAAACAACATCACCACTAATTGAGACAAAAAACATTGTTTCAATATCCTTCGTATATAGTTGATGCTCTATGTCTCAAGGAATTGTTAACCAGTTGGATATATCTATAGAAACCACGTTCTCTATATTATAATTTGGATACAAATTTACTGTGATTGGTAATCTTTTTAAGACCCATTATATATATATATATATTAAGTGTGATTATTAGCATTGTTAATATTCTAAAAATTACCATAATTAGTTATTGATTTTTCATTTAATACAACTGATATTGCAAGCAATACCAGGTGATTTGTATTCATAAAAAGGGTGCCTGATGGTCAATACAGAAAGCTATTTTAATTGGGATAACAGGGCAAACTTGGTTTAATTTATTATATATCTTCAAATGAAATTAATTAGGCATTAATTAAAGTTGGATGGCATACGAGTCAATTCTATTAATTTTTATTTTATTTTAAAAAGGTTAGGTGTTCATTAATTCAAGATGAAGGGCGCCATACGGCCATAGACACCAGCCAAAATGATTAAAGTATCCTCGTCACTTGCAACGAAGACTCCTTAGAAATGAGGAATTAACAATACAAATCCCTTGTGATTTAACAAACTATGTTTAGAGAGAGAGAGAGAGAGAGGCAAACAGATTGTCAAAAAAGAAAAAAAGAAAAGGAGATCATTACAAGAAAGCAACTAGCAGTCTTCCTTAGATATTCATTTGGATTCTTGTATCCTATAATCAACCATGCATTGACAGTAGCTATGTTCTTACAAGTCACAATCTTAGGTGTTCCGTCCAATTATGTTCTCTTGTCTAACCTTTTATTTTCAATGTTTCGGCTGATAGTGGGCCTTTTATTTTGTTGCATGTGTATATGAACAATTGCCTGCGTTATCGACACTTGAGTGACTTGAATTAAACCACAAATTGTTCTAAAGTTTTTTTCTGTCACTTTGTACAGTTAAATTAACCAACCCACTAGCTAGCTAGGCCACTACTATAAGTATGCCTCAGAGTGGCTCATTGACTGGACAAATCTTGAGTAAGCTTCCGGGTCTCAATCATGGAGGTGGGTTGTTGCTCTCTCTCTCTCTCTCTCTCTCTCTCTGTCAATCAATCAATCAGCCACACAGCCATACAGCCATGCGCATTTTCCTTTTAGAAACAGGGGAACTATTTGCCGACCAAATTAATATACGATTAGCAAAAATTTCACTTCCAACCACCGTTTTAGAAGAGGAAAATTGCCAGAAGAGAGAAAATAATTTTGGAGTGAAGAACAAAAAGTCTGTGAACAGATCAAGAGCGGTGTAGCGTATTGGGTTTGGTACTCCCTAGATGGCATGGATCCTTTGAAAATTAAGCTGTAAATATGTTTAATTAAAAAAAAAACCACTAATTTTTAATCCTTGATCTGCAAATTATTGATTAATGCGTATAAGGTTACCACAAAACATTATTAATTAATTAATTATCCTTCTTTTTTTCTCTTATTCATCTCTTATACTACAAGTATACGGAAAAAGCTAAATCTATTGTCGTTTTCTCTCATAATTTACATGGAATGTGCTCCCTTGATTATGTAGAGTTATTGCAATCTTTTTAACTGGTTTTTGTAATTCTGTTAAAAAAAGAAAAGGGTGTTTCTTCGTGTCCGCATGCCACATATTTTAGGGTTTCGTAAATCTTTCTAATTCATTTACATCAAATCTGATCCTATTCAAAAAGAAAAAGAAAAAAACAAAGCTAGTGCACATAACATAATAAACTGGTAAGAGAAGGTTCATGAACGTGTCAAAATCAAAGGAATTCGAGACTGATAGGAAGGAAAAAAATTTACAATGTCGACAAAGCCTTTTAAATTCGAACCCCACACTGATGAAATTAGGTTCTCTTACTTTGATGTACAAACACAATCATGGGGTCCATTAATCAATTGATACAATTTATTTACCTCAATTTTTAAGATATGATGGGTGTCTATACATGTCAATCAAATATATATTTTCCTAGCTATGGGGACATCGAATCCTCATTTTGATACCAAATTTCAAGTAACTACCATGACAGTGACTACAATATGATGAAACATAGTTAAAAATATATACACCAGCAGCGTGTACCTCCTTCTATATTATTAATCTATATGGAATATCTAGCCAGCATTATTGAGATTGGGACAGTGTTTATGTTAAGATTTTCTTAAAAAATAATCATGACACTGCTTGATCATGGAAAATCACGCTTGAACTACCTCGTGCCAAGAGTTCTTTTTTGGTCTATGGGAAATGTAGATTTTCTGATCAGGATCATATCCAGCATACAAAGTTTTCTTGTCTGAATCGCCAGTTTATTACACAACACGAGTCAAGAGTAGTCTTTGGATTCTTGGAGACGTTATTGGGGATTTGATCAGAAGAACAGAGAGTCAAGAAACCGACATCTTCATGGTTAGCTAATTAGTTTGATTCTATAGACAATTAACATATATATTCTTTTATAATGTAATTTAATTTACTAATCTTGACGATTAGTGACCTTGAAGTCTTCAAAACTAAACGACTTGATTCTTTTTAAGGAATGAAAGTATAATATTTTTTCTTTTGTTTATTAGGTGAGATTTTGGTTGGATTAGGTCTAACCTAGGTATACCATGTGACTCAGCCCTGCTAATTAAGATCAACTTGGAAGCCCTGCTTTAACAGATAGGAACGGGATTCCTTGTCGACTTATATGATCGATAAGCTCTACACAGACAGCTTAGCTAATTTTAATTAGGGCATACGTCAGGTTTATCACCAAACTGATGGAGTAGTATTGATTTTACACCTAAACTATTTTTTATATCAAGTTTACCCTTATATTATTATAATTTTTCAATTAAATATTTATATTGGAATTATTCCTTAGAGCATTAATTAAGTTACCCACAAAATGACATTATTCCTTAAAAAAATACAATTTGGATAGAAATATAGATAGAAAGTCTTAAAAATATATGTAAGTTATTGAATAAGAATTTCTAAAAGTTCAAGTTTAAAATTGATACAGAAAATTATTTGATGCAAAATTAAAACTGGGGAATATTTTTGAAAAATTTCCTTCCTTAATATCCTAAATCCATCACTTTTATCCAAGTTATCCTCTTAATATTACACAAATTTGCTGGACGTATATTACTTGGTACTTCCGGATCAATGGGTTATAAGTCCGTGGTGATCTTGGTATTGGTTTAATAGTTAATTTTGGCTTCATTAATTGCTGAAAACATCAGTTAGAGATGTATGATTTTTATCTAATTATTATTACTATAGAAATTAGTTGTTTCCTGATTGAATTTACTGTGCATTGTGAATAAATTCGCTATGGATTTTGATAGTGTTTTTTTTTTTTAACTTCTTTTTTTTTTGTTTCAATCATTGAATTCTTTTCCTTTCAAATTTATCTTTCTACCTTCCGTTTTCTTAAAATTAAATTTTATGGTTTGTTTCGGTTTAGTTTCTATGTGTTTATTACGGTATCGGGAGAATTGTTTTGTACTGAGTTGATGCTAGATTTAGTAAGATAAAATTCAATTTTATTAAATTAAAATAATTAAAGATTTAGGGACAGTAATTGAAAATGGTACAAAAATTCAACCTTTTTTTTGGCCAAATCAAGGACTAGAGTGAAAGATGAGGGAAAAGTGGCTGGTGAGTGTAATCATCGGATATTTTTTCCTTTCAAATTACTCTTTCTAATTTGTGTTTTCTTGAAACTAGACTTTGTAATTTGTTTTGATTTACTTTCTATGTATTTATCACGATATCGAGAATTGTTTTTTGCATTGGGTTCATATT
>Ga0307517_10002964_pt1 | contig 26822 bp, 26 predicted proteins | sample 23_EM_MG_FD_194515 | JGI IMG/M metagenome (GOLD analysis project Ga0307517, IMG submission 194515) | Populus trichocarpa ectomycorrhiza microbial communities from riparian zone in the Pacific Northwest, United States - 23_EM | ecosystem: Host-associated > Plants > Roots > Unclassified | place... | reverse complement strand
GGAGCAGGGGGGGTGACCTAAGTGGTCACGAGGTGTCACTCGTAACTACAGCAACAGATGAGAGGAGAGCGCACCCATAACTACAGTTTCCAACAATAAGAATAATAACAATATTCCCGCCTCCAGGGACTGAGGAAAGCTGGGATGACACAAGCAATCTTGTCCCGAGGCGAGATTTCTTACTAATTCAGGCGTGTTCCTTGGCATGAAACATGTTTCACGGTGGACGGCGGGGGACGGTGGGGCTTATAGTCCTTCGCCCCGGGGCGCAGGGCAAGTTTTGAAAAAGACCGGACGGGACCGCTTAACGCCGTCCGCCGCCGTCCGCCTTCAGGACGGACGGACTGCCCCGTTGAGAACACTGCATGGGGATGACGGCTCTCACATGGGCATCATTTAGAGGGCACGAGGAAGCCGTAAAGAAGCTTTTGGAACGGGAGGACATCAATCCCGACCAGCAAGGCACCGAATATGGCCGGACAGCGCTCTTGTGGGCGGCTAAGAACGGGCATGAGGGGGTAGTAAAGATGCTTTTGGAACGGGAGGACATCAATCCCGACCAGGCGGACACCGAATATGGCCGGACACCACTCTCGTGGGCGGCTAAGAACGGGCATGAGGGGGTAGTAAATATGCTTTTGCATCGAGAGGACGCCAATCCCGACCAGGCGAACACCGAATATGGCCGGACAGCGCTCTTGTGGGCGGCTAAGAACGGGCATGAGGGGGTAGTAAAGATGCTTTTGCAACGAGAGGACGTCAATCCCGACTGGGCGGGAAACCCCGGCCTGACACCACTCTTGTGGGCGGCTAAGAGCGGGCATGAGGGGGTAGTAAAGATGATTATGCAATGGAAAGATGGACGCAGCGCCATATCGGATAACATGAACAAAGCTTCACAGCCGTCGGCTCTCTCCGAGAACATGATGGAGCTGCGAGGATCCTACGCTACCGAGACACTGTCAGTTGCACCGCCGCGGATCCCGGTGGTCCGATATTCCTCCCACCCTCCCCTCTATCACGAGACGAATGTGTAGTGCACATACAAATCAAATCTTACTATCTAAATACCGGCATGGTAGACTCTAATGGCTAACCTGCACCCTCGCTGATAGCACACTATGAACGCCTCAAATTATTAGACCCTGAGGGTTCTGTTTCCAAACCCGCAGATACCCCCCTCCCAGCTCAATTACCTAGGCGCCTCCACCTCTTTCCATCTGGCTCCTAGAGATTTGCTCCCATCCAAGGAAAATCAAGGCCCATCTTAGAAACACCTAACCAATGCCTCCATTTTCCGTCGACCTGTGATTTATCACCGCCTCACTCATGCTCCTCTTTGCTTTGGCCCTTCATATACTTCCTTTCTCGTTATTAGATATATTCTTACTATATTGGTAGTCGCCACGGGGAGACAGGTACAGCAAGGGCCTCCATCCATCTATATGTAAACTGGCTTTAATCGCTCCCTTTTTTCTATTTTCTGCGGAATTTGCTATTTCTCACTCTTGTGTTTTCACTCTTCTCTGCTTATTCCTTCCATTAGAATTCCCGTTATTGTTATTGTTATTGTTCATTCCTGTGATTCATTATTTTGGAATTTGTCTTAGGCCTTGTAGGCAGTGCTGTATAATATGGTATATTACCTCCCGTTACAAGCAATTAGGCAGGAATAGATTGTAAAATAGAAGATATCCACCCTGAGTTTGCAAGCAGTTGATCAATCTCCTCTGAGTAATTTCTCATTACTGTCAAGCGGCAGTGTTCTCAGCCGTCCGGGGACTGCCAAGACCCGCGGACGAGACGGGACGGCAAAATGTAGTCCGCCCTCGTCCTCGAATTCCCAGGACGGCCATCATTAGCAAGGACGACGAGCCCCACGACCTGAGACAACTTCTGCCAGGGGACAGCAGGAACTACATAGGACCGCCGGGGACGGTGGGGGAGGGCAAGGGAAGGCAGAAAACAGCGGAAGACGGCCGGGGACGGGGGACGACACAATGTCGTCCGTCCTGGTCCTTGGCTCTTACCTGTCGGGCAAGTTCAGGAAAAGACGGGACGGGACGATGGGACGTCGTCCGTCCTCGTCCTGGCCCAGGACGGACGGACTGCCCCGTTGCGAACACTCTCAAGCGGTCTCCAGTGGCCCCCTCTACTGGCTATCGTACTCTGATACTGATTCTGCTATATGCGATCGGGAGGACTTCTCAAACGGGTGAAATACAACCGTAAACCTGACCTGCCGGATATCCTCTAACGCCGGTGAGTGGTCTGGTGGTACCAATAGGATGCCGGGGGCGGTGGTTCTGTGCTACTCGTAGTTAAGCTAGATTTACAAATGTATGAGATGGTGAGTTGGCTTGCCCTTTTGGGAATATTTGTGGTGTATGATAACAGGTGTATCAAACTCAGGTGCACGCTTCATTCTTCGTGCTCCAACTGTTTTATCCAGGGCACTTTAATTTACTAGTATTGGTATCGTTGGGGTGTGGGAAGGAGTTAATTGAGTCCTATTTCCCAGGTTTAAATCTGCTAACTCAATAGGAAATAATAAATTAGTAAGATGCATGGTTCATGCTCAACGTATTGTGAATCACCGGGGCTTTGATTGATAGCCAAATCTGGATATCTCAAGAACCACGACTACATCTCTGGAATTCATCACTTCTCGCATAAAGGACAAACACGAATAATCCGGAAAACGGAGAACCAAGTAGGAGCTGGGTGGGTATTGAAGAAATGTGTAAGAAGAGAAGGTAAGGGAAGAAGAATCGGTAGGAATGGAAGAGAGATGAAGCTGAGGAAATGGAGAGAATGGACGTGAAGCAGTCAGGGGAGGTTGGAGAGAGGGAGAAAGGATGCTGCAAATGTTATCGTAGGGAAAGGCGGTCTCGGAAAGGAAGAAGTTAGAATGTAAAAGTTTTCTGAGTTATGTAAAATACTGAGCAAAAGTATTCGTCCGATCGGTAGTTACCTATCAATACCTCAAAAGACCCCACCCCTACGATCAACCACCCCTCAGTGACAATGCCTCCCCTGAAGACCGGCTACCTGACTGAGTTTGAGAAAGGGCAGATTGTTGCTCTGAGAAAAAAAGAAATCTCTTTTTCTGTAATTGAAGAGCTCTTACACTGTCCTAAAAGTACAGTTCTAAATTTCCATAATCCCTTTCAAAAGAGTGGTGGTGCAAACACCCTCCCTAAACAAGGAAGACCAAGAATTATGACTCCCAGAACTTGTGACCACCTAGTCAGAGAGTCTAAGAAGGTGCACTGCCAGACTTTATCACAATTGCGCCATGATGTTGTACCTCATGCCTCTCTTAATCCACTGATGAGAGCTTTGACATCAGTGAACATAAAGAAATGGGGGGCTAGGAAAAGAGCACTCCTAAGGGATGAGCATGCTGTTAAGAGATTGGCTTGGGCAATGGAGGACAAGGATTGGACAAAGGAAGACTTTAAGGTGGTGATCTTTAGTGATGAATGGATGGTTGAAAAGTCCAAAGATCCAAGGGTATCTGGGTGTTCAGAACACCAGAAGAAAAGTGGCACAAAGACTGCATCCATGGGGTCACCAAGGGGCCGGGGGTAAAGCTGATTGTTTGGGCTTATATTTAGGGAAGAAACAAGGGTCCTCTGATTCCTATTTCTGAGAAGAGTGTGGATAGATTTGTGTATATTGGAGTTTTGGAGGATGGCTTAGTTGATATTTGGGAGGAGGGGGAGGACACAGTTGGGGATTCTATCATCAAGCAGGATGGTGCAAAGATACATACTGAAAGAGATACTATGGCTTGGTTTGCAGAAAACAACATACAGGTTATGGAATGGCCAGCCAATTCCCCAGATCTCAATCCTATTGAGCACTGTTGGAAGAGAGTGGAGGAAAAGCTACACCAGTACTTTCCCAAGATTCCGAAGACCAAGGGGGGCCCAGAGACTGTTTGAGGACATCTAGCAGACGCCCTCAATCAGGTTTGGGCTCAGGATATTAAAGGTGAATTTCTGGAAAAGTTGTGGGAGTCTCTACCTGATAGAGTTGCTGCTGTCTTAGATGCAAGAGGATGATATACAAAGTATTGATTTTTTTGCTTTCTAATTTTATATATAGCTTTCCTTATATTTATTACATATCTGCAAATGTTTTCAGTTTATTCTAAGCAGTTATGGTTGAATGGGTAGTAAATTCGTAGCGGTATTAGGGCTGCAGTTGCATTGCCGGACGAGTCCTTTTGCACCCGTACTTTATTTCAGGACATTAGTTTTCCTCCCGAGTGCGACGATAGAATCACGATCAAGGCTTTCTCCTCCATAATCTCTCCCCCTTTCATGCAGATAATCTTTTGTTTTTCTTTACAACGCCGGCTATATACGCTCCCCACAATACAATGAGAGTGATTGCCCAAATCCTACAACATAGAAACAAGAATCCAGGAAAAAGTGCACGAAATGTATGGTATCGGCGGGATTCTTCGAAGGGAGTGAATACCACTAACAGCCGGTAATACTAGTTCCTTGGTGATCGACAGCTTGTGTGATAAGGCGGAGGAGGAAATTATCGCCGTTGCAGGCTTGTACTGTACTGCGATTTGTTTGCCCAATAAGAGTAGACAGTCAACAACATCTTTGGAGCTATTCTGAAGCAGCTAATAGGCAGGGGAGAGGTCATGGAGGATCTACGGGGGGCGTTTCAAAAAGCGAAAAGGGAGTTTGGCTGTAACTTAGAGGGCCGCAACTTGCCGATTTGATGAGGATGCTGAGGACTGCTATTCTTTTAATACCCCGGGTGTTCATCTATGTCGATGCCTTGGACGAATGTTTACCTAAGCACCGGCCGGATCTTCTCGAGTCTCGGAGAGATGTTGTTCGGTAGTCTCCTACTGCGAAAATATTCTTCACCGGGAGGCCCCATGTCTGGGAAGATATTAAAAGATATTTCTCCAAGGCGATTGTAATACAGATCAGTTCTAACATCGACGATATCCAGGATTATGTGGAGATGAGGTTAGACAGAGATTCCGAGCGAGAGGCGATGAGCCAGGGTCTGCGGGTGGATATTGAGAGAGTTATCATGGAAAAGATTTCTGATATGTGTGTAGGGCCATTTAGCATGTCCCCGTATCAATGACGCAGACTTACAGTGTTCCCAACGGGCCAGGCCGGCCGGGCTTCCGTAAAGCCGGGCCCGGCCTATTGAAATTCTCTCGGATCTAGCCTGGCCCGAGCCTGCAGGCCTTTTCCCGGCTGCCTGATAGGCTGGCCTGGCCTATATAGCCTATGCCGGCCTACCCACTCATAGTGAGCGGTCACTCCGTGTCAACAGCAAAATTCACGGTAAATGTTTCCCAATTACCCAACATGATTAAAAATAAAGGAACAATTTCGCTTTATTAGCGAATTTTTTTTTAAAAGACACTAGAGATAGTGAATTAATTAATTGAATTGTAGAAAAAGAGCTGCTGTTTTGGTGGATCAATTGTGCACAGTAGGATGGTGACTATTTTGAAAGTATCAAGACAGGGGGTTGACCGTATCATGAATAGTTTACAAAATAGCATTGAAAATACAACAGTTTCGATCTATTCGCTTAGGGATATAAAGTAGTTCCTGCTGAAGAGCCAAGATAGGGGGGAATGATGGTGGGATACCGTAGAATCTGGTCTTATACAGACCGTTGCCAAGCAAGTGATGTGCTGAGCTATACTCGTTTTAGAGCTTGGTTAAGACACTAAAGGAACCTCAACCCAACTCTCAATCTTGTGATCATATGCCATATGGTACAAGATTCAGTCAATCCATCACGATATCCTTCCAATTATCCAGATTTCTGCAGTATTAAAATGCCACCAGTTCGAACACCGCTTCGGGAGCTTGAGGTGCGTGGGCAAAAGCCACAAAGCCCAGGTCCCAAGACGCGACCTTTAGAGAGCCGGAGGCAAATGTTACAGGTAATATACCAGAACTCCAGTTGGTGACACGACATATGCAAGGAGTTATTAACAGAAGAGATAGACCAAGCCAACCCAGCGAGTAGAACGAAGCTATTCACGGGGGCGAAAGATTGATGTCCTCTTGTGGATAAAATATTACCGGCTCAAATATGAGGCACCACATACCGCCATTAAGATGCGTCCTCCAACCTTCGACGAAGCATCCATGTTTTTTAAAATTCCAAGAAGTACGATCGCGAGCTGGACCTAACCAGATATGTGTGAAAGGATTCTGCAAGAGAGCGGAAAACAATCGCGTCGTACTACGATTACCTTTGTATGCATGTGGCCGGATATTGAGAAGAGGCTTTGGGAGGCCTTCATTGTACCAAGAGAGCAGGGCAGGCCAGTAAGAGATGGATGGTTCTGGAGAAAGGCAAGGGAGTTTTGGAGCACCTCATATCCAGACCTTCAGCAGACACCAGAGTTGTTTGTATTCTCCCTCAGCTGGTTTAATGGGTTCCTTGCTCGGCATCGAATAGTTCTAAGATTTATAACCAATATGGCATAATTTCTCCCCGAGAACTATAAGCAGGAAATTCTGCTATGGCTGCGATTTAATCGGAGAAACCGAATTCTTACCCATCTTGTCCCAGCAACTGTCCAGCCATCACCTCCTTCTCTTCAGTGTCTTCACTATATGTGTAATCATAACCAAGGTGGCATTCCAGAACACAGAATCTGCAATGTGGATGAGACACCATTACCATGGGAGTACCTGATTGGTCGTACATATGACCTCAAGGGGGCAAAAACTGTATGGTCAAAGAGTGCTGAATCTGGAAGTGAAAAACGCCAATGTACACTTTTCTTATGCATTTTTGCTGATGGTGTTCCCCGAGTGCCCCCTATTCTCATTTTTACTGCAACGACTGGTACCAAAATACGGGAAAGAGAAGGTCACTTATGGGATAAGCGTGTCCATATTGAATTTTCACCAAGTGGGTGGATGAAGGAAGGACTATTCATGAAGTTCATTCTTCAATTTCTAGTTCCAATATTTGGAAAAGAGAGAGCCCTCTTTTTGTTTGATCGCTACCGGGCTCATTTAACTCCTCCGGTTATTCAAACCTGCCGAGACAACAACATTATCCCCTCCTTAATTCCTGCTGGCACCACCCCCATGACACAACCTCTCGATACTGCCATTAATAAGCCTTTCAAAGGCTTAGTGAAAGAGTTTACCGAGGAGTTAAGAGAGTGGAAAGAAAGTCTGGAGGGGAAAATGCTTGGAAATGGAGTGTTGGGCAACACCGGGTTGTTACCACTGAGGCTGTTGGCAGAGCTTGGGAGGAATGGCATCTGAGTAATTCAGGGAGGAAAATTGTTATTCAATCATTCAGAGATACTGGGATCTCCTTGCCTGTAGATGGCTCATGCGACCGTGAGCTAAAAATCAAAGGGTTCACTCCGGAGGAATTGATTCTTCGAGATTGGGCACGGTCAGAAGAGGAAATGGGCTACGGCACTAGTTACCGAAGTGGAGAATACAGAACTTCCTCTGGCAGAGGATCCACTGGTGGAATTCAGACTGCAGGATGAATAGTTTTTTTTTTATATGTTTTTTCCTTTTTCTATCCTGATATAGTATAGCTTAATGTCGATCCCTTACGCAATCATCTTGGCAACGGTCTGTATAACACCAGATTCTACGGTAGGGTAGTGCTGGTGGCCCTGAGGGTAAACTTTTAAGACATTATTGAGCTGGTTGAGTATCACGCGTCGCGTGATTAATTAAGAAGCAATAGCCGAAGGTATGATAACAGGGAAGGAATCAAAGGCCATAAACTCGAAAGGGGGTTGGAATACCCTTACAGCGATCCGTCCTCAACGCTAATCTCCGGGCCTATAGGCGCCTATCAGGGCTGATAGGCTTTCGTAGGCTGATCGAATTCGGCCTATATCGGCCTAGGCTACCTTCAGGAGTGGCCTGCCTTGGAGCGGCCCGTTGGGAACACTGGCAGTGGCCACGATCGATCACTCGATCAGGATCCCCAGTTTTATCGATTATCCAATCATGGGACCCTCTCGATCATATCATGAGCATGTCCCCCATTATAGGCTTGATCATGATCGTGTCCATCACTAGTCACTACCATATAAGGGCCCATTTACCTATAGACGGCCGTCCACCAGCTCGAGACGGTGCCGACCGTGGAGGGGGGGTAGGGAGGAAAAGGGATACGGGCAAGTAGATGGTGTTTACCTAAAGGTGATTGACGTCTAGAGTATTGTAGGATTTGCAAACACACCCCCGAGGCAACGTTACATTTTGACCGTCTAGCTGCAAGAATTTAGAACGGTAGAAAAATAAGTACACACCTTTTGGACAATCTATTGGATAATGATGCTGGTTGTAACACCACCGCCTAGTGACCGCCTGAATTTTAGAAATAGGCCCTTAGGTAACTAGGGCTAAGGGTTTTATTAGACTCAACGAATGAGTAAATCTAAATCTGGGTTTCCAATCATTACTTCTCGATCTAGAACTGAACTTGAGAGCATGATGCTCTATGCGACCCCGTTAAATGGATAATCCGCGGTAATACTCCTCTCATAAAACAGGGGAAAAAAAGGGGAAAATTACAATCTTCAACTGGAACTATTTCACTGACTCATTTCACAAGTGGATTGTAGCGCTCTCTCTTCCCTACAGGTCAATAAACTCTGGTTCGGAGGGGCCTGACCATGAATAAGTTAGCCTGGGAGACGCGTCATTATATAGGGAGTATTTCATATTTCAATGTGTGGAGAATTAGGAGGGAAAACTTGTAGAAAGAGATGGGTTCTAGAAGATTACCTTGTACCGTAACCGTCCCAAGTGCCCGCTTACCTACAGACGGCTGTCTAGCAGCTCGAGGTTGTGTGGGCCATCGAGAGGGGGTCAACTGTTGAAGGGGTGTGGAGGTGTTTGGGCAAGTAGTTGGTGTTTACCTATAGTAGGGTTGCCCGCGAGGGTCAGGTGGGATTTGCAAACGCCCCCAAGGCAAGGTCACGTTTTGACCGCCTAGCTATGATATTATTATACAAGAATTGAGGACAGTAGTCTTGATATGTTATGGGGGAGCGAACGTAGTTTGATTGACTTATAGAAACAAGATAAAAGAGTGAGGACGTGAACGAGAAAAGACTGATGATCTGAATAAAAGAATAGGAAAAAAGTCCTGCTTTTATCCCGTGAACAACGCGCAATAAGAAAGTAACTAGAAAAGCTTTTCCTCCACATGATACAGATAAGAGCTAGTTCGTAACAAGAGTGTTCCAGATACTGTTGATGAGACGAGGAGAAACAGTAACTACTGCACGATTGTTTCCAATACTGTTGATGAGACGAGGAGAAACACAAACTAATGCACGATAACAATGAAACGAAACAAGAATCAACGGTTCCTATCCACGGTTTCAACAAGTAGAAAAAAATTAGGGTCTGTTTGGCGTGAGGTCATTGCGAAAGTTGTGTGGCAACAAACCATGGTTGGAGAAACCGTATAGCCTGTTAGAAACAGTCAAAATTGGTGCTGGTTGCTACAAACTACTGTTTGTAATTCACATCAAAAAGTCCTGGAGTTATCATACAAACAATGGTTTGGATGTCTAGAGGTCTCACGACAAACGTCTGCTTTGTAATATTTTTTTTGCACGGTCTATGGGCCAATGATGCCAGTTGCGGGGCCACCGCCATCCTTTTATCACCCAAATTTAGGCCTAGAAGGTTAGGCCAAAGGGCTGAATCATGGACACCTCCTGTTACCACGGTCTTGCGGTCGCGAGCAATTGACTGCACTGCGACATGCGGCAACCACGCTTGGGGGAAGCTAGGGATTTGCATATTGGACAGCCAGTGCTCGTGATTAACAGTGAGGTTCGAGTCATCACTACAAGTGGAAGTCTACTTCATAGTACTTTCCTGTTGCAGAGGAAGGTTTTCCTTTACTGCCACCGCACCGTAGTGATAGCGTAGGGCGAAGGTTTTACACTTCGATGCTAAAACGATCCACGACGAGTGACGAACGGTGAAACGAAAAAAACAAACAAAAAAACACCAAAGAACTCACACTTAAATGATCGCACTCAGGAGCGGGGAAAACTCTTCACTAACTCAACGACAACAGTCCCACGTCAATGAAACCCACCGATACTCAATGCCCTACCCTCTAACTAACTAAGGGTGATCACAGGAGTATATATCAATCACAAAGCCATCATATCCATACATGTGGAACCACACTACTCCATGTGAGTCTCCCTCCCCCGTGAGCACTCCCGGCTAACTAAAAGAAAAACAAACACTTTCCCACCCCCGGACTTCCAGCTCTTTCCGGCTGATCTTATAGTACTTCTGCTTTTCTCCAGGCTTTCCCGAAAGCTGCACGATCCCCAAACTATCGCGCACTCCTGCATTCGCGATGGTTTCCTGAACGTATAAACTAAATGCTTAAAGCCGAAGCTATATGCTCGAATCCTCAGCGCATATCTGAAGGGACTCCTGGAAGCTATCTGAACAAAGTAAGTATCGTGAGTATGGCGAGCAGCATTTTCCCGATTGGCGGCCTATATTAATAGAATCCATGGAGGGCCTACTGAGAAATACCCTGGCTACCCCTTCATGCGCACTGTAGGCGGCCAATGAGACCGCCGTTCTGCCATCGCCCGTGCCTGGTATTTCAGGTTGAGCATTCTTTTGCTCTGGGAGTAGTTTTGCTACTCCTTTCCGCCAATACCTTGCGGCCCATATGAGTGGTGTCAGACCCGTACTACCTCTTTCCCCCACATCCCACCTCCACCCCCATCTCCACCAAACTACCCGTAACTTCGGCAATGCCTAAATATGATATACAGTGTAGTGGAGAAAATTGTTTTTTGTGATTAGGGCGTCGCTGGCTTGTTGGCTGAAGGTAATTTGGCGAATGGGTAATTGTGTTATTGATCAAGAAACCTGACTACGAGGTGTATTGAGCGATCTGGGAGCTCAATTCTCATGTGTCATCTACGATAATACCTTAGGAGGTGTTTGTGTTGGAGGTCACCAGAGGGGCTGGCTGAAAGATCTCTACTTGCCGGAAAGATACCGGTACATCAACAAAGTGTCCTATATTTTCGGGCCAGGTTTATTAAAAAAGTCGGAGTACTCTTTTAGGGCGAATCTGATTATCCTGGTAGTTGAGGACCTCTTATTGACTGCACAAGCCCTTGGTCACAGCCATCCTAACACTGTCGAAATCAAAGGAACATTGCTGGTATTAATTTCAGTATCTTATCTCGACCGCTAGGGCATGATATTTAGAGATACCGGTTGGAATCTAGACACTAATACGTTAGCTCATAGCTTTTACATATTTTTGCAACCTTCCTTTTGCAAATCGACTATGGTTGGACGGCGAATAACAGCGGCGATAAAACGGCGAGTGATAGGCGATGAAACGAAACAAACGCCAAGGCAAGGCAACACTAGACAGATCGCACAACACAGAAGCGGGGGAAAATCTTTCTCTTCTGCAACACACTCACACTCACGATGCTCACTAACTAACATAACTAACGGCAGAACGAAAGTATAAGTAAAAACATCGATATCTTCCTTCCGCTCCACCGAGTCCTTTCCTTCCCTTGATCGCCACATACATCCACGTCCTTCCATGCATATCACCGGTTCCATGCCGGTGCCCCTTTCTTCCACGCAGGTCTCCCTTTTCTCCCGTGAAGAACAATCATGCTAACAAAAGAAAGAACAAAGAAAACTCCTTCAGGCTCCATAGCCTACTTGCATTCGAGTCGTTCTCACCGATCGCAAGTGCCTCCCCGGAGATTTGTCGAGTGCACGCTGTGCCGATGCTGAGTTTGCTGGACAAGATATGCTTCCGGGTGTTCGCTTTCCTTCCGATGGATGTATTGATCCAGGGCGCATGTCAGATAGTTCTTTGTCTGAACGATATCGAGGTAGGATAGGTGCGGGGCCGCCGGGCTAAGTGCGAGGCCGGGGGTTAAGTGCCCAAGGGGGCGGGGCTTAGTATGGTGAGCAGCACCGAACATTTCCAACACTTCCTTGTTCTTTGCTTGCATTTCTAAAATTGTCTGGGAAATGGTCTTCAGAATTTCCTCCAAGCTCGAGTTCACCACGTGATGTATTGTATCACCGTTTAGTTTCGTTCGTGAGGATCAAAGGATATCATTCTTAGAGGGCATCGCAGATACAACCTCTACTCTCCCGGCAAGATATTTCCCCATTTCACCGCGGGTATTCTCTAATGCGGCCACAAATATCCGAGCTCTTGGGGATTTGTATAGAATTTGTCTCAGTGGGTCGAGCAGCTTTGCCCGATACTGGGTTACTGATTCATCGAAAACGTCGGTGCATATCAAGGTGGGCTGCTGGGCCAAGATATCAGGTAAAACCTCAAGGTTTTTACCAGTCCAAATTTCAAATCCCCGTTACCTTTTCCGGTCTCACACCCGACAGCAACCTATCGCCAGTTTCATTGACAGCTGGACAGCAGTAGACGACTTCACAAGCTGCTCGGATACCCCCATAATTCGGACTACTAGGCTTGAACGGGAAAGTTTCCTATGGCAATCTGGATACCGTGTCGCAACGTAAGAGATCAGGCGATGTTTTCTCACAGAAAATGAACAAATTAGCATCTGTCCAACTGGGGGGGCACGGGCGGTGTCCGAGTGGTTTGTGGAGTCGTCTAGTTCAATCATCTTGTTATCATTCACACTACTTCCTCTAGTCAGATAATACTCATTCGTGGTTTCCCGCCCTTCGTCCTTTTATTTTACATTCCACTCTTGTCGAATTCCTGCCCCCGTTTCTCACACTTGCCACTCGCCAGCCTACTGCCAAGAAGCCCTTTTCACTGGCTGTGGTATCTAGCGGCCTTGTACCCCCAAGTAGGTAAATAGATTAGTTATCCTTTTGGAGAACTAGTGCCAATAGCGCCTCTCCCAACCCCTCCAAAGACTACAAATCTTGATCAGAATGTTCAGTCGTTCCCTAGTACAAGATATCTACATCTAAAGTGCAAAAGAAGCCAACACAGCTCTTAGAATGAGAGCAATTTTTACTCTACGGTGGAGACCCCCTATATATTCGGTCAGGATGAAACACTGTGCTATGAAAGTGGTCCAACTGTCCGGAGGGATGACAATCGGCTTAAGGCAGGGAAGTATCTCCTTATTGTTGTTAGATGGATATGCTTGGGTTTGTTACTGGAGTGGGAAGGGCAGTTCGGGAGATATGCAGACAGAACGGATACGGGAGAATCTTCTATAAAAGTCTTTATCCGCAATGTTCTTTCCTTTGTTGTCACGGGAGTGTGCGGAGGAATGGGGGACATGTGGCAGACACAGAGATAGGTGTGGTGACCCTTGGGAGGATCAAGAAATTGTGTTATGTTTTATTTATACACTTGTCTCCCCCGATAGTTTGATTTTAGTTAGTTAGAGAAGTAGAGCAGAGCGAATGAATGAAGTATTACAAGCGGAAAACTTACGTTCCATATCCTTCCTCCAAAGTGCCTGGGTTCCAGGTGAAATCTTTTAGTCTATTGGCTCCTTCCGTGCGACCCTCATTTTACTACATTGACACTTAATACTGCTGGTTCCCTCATTGTCAACAATGTTCCTTCGCTGGTCCATGAGGGATCTGCGCTCCTGAGACTTCCAACACAAGGTTTCGTGATACAATATGTGATCGAGATTACAAGTGCTATAACTAGTCCTCCCAATTGGACTGTCAGAATTCTCTGGGATCTGACCTATCCCACCTATAGGCAATAGGCTTAGTACAGTGCCAGCTTCCCGATAGGACGACCCACTCTTGGCAAGCAGCCATGCTGTGTTTACGGCAAAAATTCACAGCTAATGCTCGCCGATTACCAAATATGATTGGGGGACAAAATTAGCTGCACACCAACGATCGAGAGCAATGCAGCCCTCCTGATCACCGCGCATCTCCAACTCCACCTGAAGATATTTCCCTAGATCGATTTCTAATATCTTTTCTACTTTGTATTTACTTTTTTTGTTGTGTTTCTTTTTTCCCTGGCTTTCATGATTGTAGGGTTGGTGGGGAGTGCTGTTGTCATTACCGAAGTTTTTTCCAGTTTCTTAGCAGGCGGTTAATTTTGTCCGGGAACAATAACATGAAACATACAAGAACAATTTCCTTCAATTAGCAAAAAAGATACTAGGAGATGTGATACAGTAGTCAACTAATTCATTAAATTATTTGTAGAAAACGAGCCGCTGTTGTTGTGGATTAACTGTGTGGTACCGGTAAGGAGGTGTCTACATATGGGGTACTGAAACAATGATTTCGGTCCGGGCAAGAACTTTCCTCCCGTGAAGCAAGATAGATAAAGGAAAGCAAAAAATGGGTCGGAGAAAGGGAAATTGATATCACGGTAGGGAAACAAAACAATACCGAAAGTGGGCTATCGCCGCTCACACCGAGGGTAAAGTCAAAGAAATCGTAGATGATAATCCAATAACCTCAAAGAAAAAAGGTTTGATCCCTATCGATGATAAAACCACGAGCAAAGTAGACTATAGACAGGTTGCTGTCCGTCTCCGCTGTTTTCTAGTCTGCGTTGACTCCACCCCAGCCTCTTCAACCCCACGATCCTTCTCATCCCTTAGTCATCCAGCAACCCATCGAGCTATGTAACCCACGCTTCTATATATATAAAAAAACAAACAAAAGGATATAAGGAACAATTTAGTTTAACGTTGACCCATAAGAAGCCCCACAGTACCAATACAGTGGAGATTAACTATAAATGTTTTCAAATTATAAAATAAATAACATTAAAACACGGGGGCACTTTCACTTTAATTTAATATAATTCCTGCCGAAGAATCAAAATGCAGGAAAGAATGGAAAGATAGGAGCATGGTGGTCACCCTAGAGCTAAATTGCTATCACTTTGTTGGTTCTGTATGGTACCCCACCTTGTGCGATTGCTGAGGAAGCAATAGACGAATGTAAATCAAGGAAGCAGGGGTTGAAGGAGGTAGGGAATCGAGATACACTTAAAGCGATCTGTTCTCAATGCTATTCACCGCGTATATCGGCGCCTATCAGGCTGAATAAGTTTTGGTAGGCCGATCGAATTCGGCCCATGAGCGGCCCGGCCCGCTGGTACAAGTACATGTACTCGTTTTAGGCAAGAAGTACTGTGCATCGTATCTAGAAGAATGGAAATCAGGTTACAAGTATCCGGAAGGAGAGGGGTCCATTTTGTATGGGTGCTCAGGTAATTACAGGGGTTTTTCCATACAATTTTCTGATCCTTGGTTCTGGATACTGCTTGCCTGAGACGAGTAACACCGGGTACAATGGGAGACCCTGCCATTACGGTAGTTCGATAGCGTCTATGAGAGCGTAATATCACTGTAGTATTTTTCATTGAAGGATGCGGGGGGGTGCTTATTATTGTCACTTGTTAGGAGGGGCCACATTTCTGGCAGCCTTGGATTTATGGAGTGCGCACTGGGCCAGCAGATTATCCAGATGGTGAAGGAAACCAACATTCCGACGGTAAAGATCGGGGAGAGAATTGCTAACTTTACGGTCATTCAAGCCAAAAAGTGCAGCAAACACTTATATAGTATTTCCGTCCTACCACTTGTGGCTGGTTACATGGTGCGAAACGGCAATTACCTGACTACTGCTCTTAAGTGCAATGGATTCATTGAACGACACCAATACTACTGTTCAACCTTCCTCTGGATCCTTAAGCCTGTGGCATGTGTTGGCGCCCCAGGCGAGAATGATGGTTGAGGGAGGATGAGGAGAACGGGAGGTAGATGTTCTTTTTTCGTGTTTTTTTTCCATTGGCGGTCAGGACATTCCAGTCCATTTTAAAATCTATAAACTTGAACGCAGCCTACGGTATTAAAGGATAGTTGCAAACACTTTCTTGACCTCTGCCAATGATAACAGAGTACAGACAGGCGAACCCCGAAGTCAATTTCAAAATGCCATCAAAGCAGAGAGCTCTGCGGATTTACCGATAAATATAAACAACCCCGCCAGCTGTTTAGACCACCAAGGAGATGATAATCCTTTGAAAGGGCAACAAAGGCAGCCGAACCAAGCGGCCAATCATCCGATAGTGTACCTCACCAGGATGTGACAGAGGCTCATGAACTGATACATGGGTCTCATGAGGACCCCCAGTTGAAGAGAATGATTGAAATTGTGATTGCTAACTTTAACCCAAAAGCAACTTGGTTTGTGATCTGAAAGAAATGGTGCTGCCCAAACGAAGAGCCTCAAAAACAGAGCAATAGTAGGGCGAACAGTAAGAGAAATGTTATTATACGCTGAGGAAATTAACTGCGCATCAGCGAACATGGGAGACTCCAGTCATGATAACAGCACTTCTCCGCCAACCCCAATACCACCAAAACCAGAAAAAAAAAGAAGAAAAACGTAAATCCACAGGAGAATGCAGAGTAGAGACTAGTATCTGATCTGGAGAAAAGTAACCGAACATTTGATGCTACAACGTTCCACAACATACCTTCGCAACCCCGCCCCTCACCCCTCACACATAATACCTTTCACACAAGAAAAAAATCTCCAAAAGAAAATACATGATGCCCAAGGTGCTAAATAATACAATATGTTTATTTTATTTTAAAAATAATTTTTGGTTGTGGTGTTGGAGGTGATTTGTTGCGTTGGGTGTGATAAAGAGGTGCGAGCCGTTGCACCGCGACGCTCTGTTACATTTTCTAAGAGACAATACAGAGCGATGAGGAGTGTTGCGTTGTCATTAATCCTCGGTGCGCGGTTAATTTTGTCCAACATAATAAGCTAAATGATAAAAGTTAAATGGACGCATTCGAGACTAAAGACCTTAAAGAGAAAGAAAGGACATGAAAGAGACATTAATGCTAGTGGGGGTGAAGTGACATAAAATTATTATTTTTTACTAGCTGGCATTCTCTTCGGGCTTGCTGTAGACTCTGGCCTCTTCTGCCGTTCCTAACTATCCATGTAAAATCAATCTAATCCTAAATCAACTCAGCAAAAGTTGGACACCTCCCCTCCCCAAATTCCAATTCGGAGTTACTCTCCCCACGAAAGGTAAGGCTCTTTCAATGGGACGCACACCCTTGGTCTATATTTCCTCCCTCCTCTCCTCTTCCCTCCTTCTATCCCTATTCCTCTTCGCCCAACCCCTCGCCTTCCTAGATATCTCCCTCTCTTCTATCCCGGAACAAATCTTACCTCCCTCTACTATCGGTCTCAATAAAGCACTTTTCCTCTCGGTACGACACACTTACCCTTCCCTCCTAGTTCTGTGCCCGTACTAAAGGGAAATGATTGGATAGAAACTGTGCCACAACAAGCCACATCGCCCCGCTTTCTTCTGCTCTGGTCACCAAATATTTATAAACTACACTCTTGCCCCTTACAAATCGCTGCGCCATTTCTACATTCAACCAAAATTTTGGAAAGAATACCGATATCATGTCCCAAAGTTCACACTCGGCCAGCATCAGCTATGCGAACACCAACTGCGGGAACATAACCGGTAGTTTCAACAACTTGTACATGTCCGACGATGACGAACAGATTATGCGTTGGCTCTCACCGCTAGAGCCGAATAATAGACACCAAGGCGTGCGCACCGACCGGCTCCGTGGCGTAGGGGATTGGTTTCTGCAGACGAGTGAGTTTCGGGAGTGGCGGGGTGGTGAGGGTGGGGCTGAGCAAGCTGTCTTGTTTTGCTCCGGGAATCCAGGTGTGGGAAAGACATATCTGAGGTAAGAGGCAGGATTCTTTGAAAGAAGCGAGTTCCACTAACGACCGGTAATACCAGTTCCTTGGTGATCGACAGCCTGTGTGATAAGGCGGAGGAGGAAAATATCGCCGTTGCAGGCTTGTACTGCGATTTCCTTGCCCAACAAACGCAGACAGTCAACCACATCATAGGAGCTATTCTGAAGCAGCTAATAGGAAGAGGGGAGGTCACGGAGGATCTACGGAAGGCGTTTCAACAAGCGAAAAGGGAGTTTGGCGGTAGAGGGCCGCAACTTGCCGATTTGATGAGGATGCTGAGGACCGCTATTCTTTTAATACCCCAGGTCTTCATCTGTGTCGATGCCTTGGACGAATGTTTACCGAAGCACCTACCGGAGCTTCTCGGGTCTCTGAGAGATATCGCCCGGGAGTCTCCTACCACGAAAATCTTCCTAACTGGGAGACCCCATGTCTGGGAAGATATTCAAAGACACTTCTCCAAGGCGATTGTGATACCTATCAGCCCTAACACGAATGATATCAGGGATTATGTGAAGATGAGGTTAGACCGGGATTCCGAACCAGAGGCGATGAGCAATGATTTACGGGCAGATATTGAGACAGCTATTGTGGAAAATATTTCTGATATGTGCGTTGGAGTATTTCGCATTCCCATTCTGACAATGATGCATCCTTACTAACAATTGTGTGTGCTGCAGATTCCTCCTGGTTTCGCTCAATATCGACGCCATTCTGGGAGAGGTGACAATTCGTCAGAGGAGAAAGAAACTTGAAGAGATAACACAAGGACATGGGTTGAGTGACGTCTACACGGCAACTCTAAGGCGACTGAAAGCTCAGAAGGGATATAAATCAGTACTCGGGATGAAGGTCCTGATGTGGGTGTTGTATTCGGAGAGGCCATTACTAACTCAGGAGCTCTGCCATGCCTTGGGGGTCGAGATAGGATCAGCGGATCTGGATCCTGAAAATGTTCCTGCCTTACGGACACTCCTATCATCTTGTCTGGGCCTTGTCACAGTCGAGTCTTCTTCATCCATAGTCCGACTGGTGCACTCCACTCTTCAGGAGCATCTCTCTCATGATCCTACACTATTTCATAGTCCACACTCAACAATTGCCGAGGTTTGTTTGACATACCTCGATTTCGGATGCATCAGGGACCTTTCGCCCACTCTTCGCTCGGCCCCCGCAACGACCCCATTTCTAGAATATGCTTCTTTTTACTGGGGCAGGCATACCACATGGGGGATCACCGAGAATATCAAAATTCTCGCACTGAAGCTTCTCGATAGATTTGGTGAGCATATATCTGCTAAGCTCCTATTATTGAAGGATAATGGAGATCGTGGCGGGGAGCTGTACTTTCACGGAGCGAGACGACCCACGGGATTTTCAGGACTCCACGGAGCAGCGTTTCTCGGAATCGGGAGGATAGTTTCTACAGTATTGGAGATGAAGGAATGGGACGTTAATGCCGACGATTGCATGGGCATGACGGCTCTCACTTGGGCATCCGGAAGAGGGCACGAGGAGGTTGTAAAGATCCTTTTGGAACGAGAGGACCTTAATCCCGACAAGCCGGACACCAAACGTGGCCAGACACCACTCTCGCGAGCGGCTATGTCTGGGCATGAGGGGGTTGTAAAGATGCTTTTGGAACGAGACGACGTCAATCCCAACATGGCAGACACGGACAATGGCCGTACACCGCTCTCGCGGGCGGCTGGGAATGGCCATGAGGGGGTGGTAATGATGCTTCTGGAACGAGGTGACATCAATCCCGACCTGGCGGACACCTTTTTTGGCCAGGGGCCACTCGCGTGGGCGGCTAAGGGCGGGCATGAGGGAATAGTAAAGATGCTTTTGGAACGAGACGACGTTAATCCCGACCGAGCAGACACCAGGTTCGGCCGGACACCACTCTCGTTGGCGGCCATGGTCGGGCATGAGGGAATAGTAAAGATGCTTTTGGAACGAGGCGACGTCAATCCCGACCGGGTGGACACTAAGTTTGGCCGGACACCACTCTCATGGGCGGCTAAGGAAGGTCGTGATGGGATTGTAAAGATACTGAAGGAACGAAAAGATGTCTGCACTCCTATGCCAGATAGCACGAACCAAACGTCACAGCGACTCCCCAAAGAACCTGATGGAGTTGCAAGGATCTGGCCGCCGGTGGCCAATATTCATTGCGGCGCAGTACACCCCGGTGGCCCGACATCTGTCGCACGCTCCATTGTGCCTCGGGACGAATGTGTAGTCGAGCCGCAATTCACATCTCATAATCCGGGTACCGGCGCTATGGACATTGATGGCCAACCTACGCTCCTAAAAGGTGCCCACAATGAGCAGCCCAGGTTACCGGACTTCCGGGATTCCGTTCCTAAGCCCACAGACATTGGCCTCCCAGTCCCATCACCCAGGAAGTCTCAATCTCTCTCCATCTGGCTCTTAAGGCTCTGCAGCCGCCCAAGGAAAAATAAGACTAAACCTAGCCGCACCTAACCAATCCCTTATACGTGGTTCAGGGGAGCTCTCTCACCTCTCCTATTCACTCCTTCGCTCTGGTTCTTCACATCCTTCCCTTCTCGTTGTTGGATATATTTTTGTTCCATGGCTGCTCGCCATGTGGGGGGCAGTACATCCAAGATTTCTGTATATTTATATGTGGGCGGCTTTGATCAGTCTGTATTTTCCCGTTTCTTCTAGCTATATGCGATTTATCTGCTTCGTGATTAATTTTCTTTGCCTTTTCCTTCTCCTCGAGTCCTATTTTCAAGTTTCCTCTACTTCGTCCCTGTTATTCTGCAAGCCAATACTTGCATTACATTTTTGAAAAATAGTGTATAGTATGGTACAACTCTTGATGCGCAATTGTATAGGAATAGATGACAAGCTAGAAAGACTCTCCCTGGTTCTCAAGTAACAACTATATTTCCCCTACGTATTTTTCTCCCTACTACTCCGATACCTCTTCTATATGCCCAGAGGGAGATTCCAAATCCGGGAACTTCAGCCCTAAGCCTAAGTTATACGATATCTTACTACCGGTATGATAATACAGGCGGAGGTTCTGGTGGCAGGATACCAGAAAGATTTCGAGGGCGGCAGTTTTGTGGTGTGGCATAGGCTGGCCAAGCTAGATTCTGGAAATAAATCAGATGATCAGCTGGCCCATCCCAGTTGGTGTATTTGCAGTGTAATAATCGGTGTACTCCCTCAACATTACAACATAAAAATATTACGGACAGATAAAACCGGAATATAATCTCCAAGTTCTTCGCCATTGGTTCTTGATTTTCGGTGGTTTGTTTAACCATTGATGTTATCCTGCAGCAGATTCCTGGTTTAGGCTGGGCAAAGAAATGGGGTACAATGATCGAGGAGGAAGAAAGATCGGGAGGTATAATAGCAGGGAGCCTTGGAAATGAGTCCTTTGATCCAAGTATCGCCATAGCAGTTGCTCCTATAGCTGTAGAGGCCCTTTCACATACCGCTTGTTAAAATAAAATCAAGGGAGAGCAATTCGGAAAGAGTTCCTCTGATTTTTCCCGTGTTGAACTATTGGCGCGAAGCAAATATTCTACCGAAAACCTATGGCAACTGGGTTGTGGTGAGTTCGGCTAACCACTCCCACAGGCCGGCCCATGGCTGTGAGGTAGTTTCCGGTTTTTTTTCGGTTTATTTGTTAGCTCAACTTGAGCTAGCCTTTCTACGCCATTGGAACCTTTGTCTACTATCTCTTGTGGGCTCCAAAGCAGTAAAATCCGCAGCCAGAGACATTCGCTCCAGACCAGCCGAGCCCTAGGTATTCCCGGTTATGAATAGTTGGGTTTGAGCACCCCAAGTTGCCCAGCACCAGAAGAGCCACCAATTTTCAACGAATCACAATACCGATATTCTTCCAAAACAAGATAAGTGTTCCTTGTTGCGAATTTTACTCTTTTAGACCGGCTCAACAGTATACATACATCCAAGCCGCTAGTGATAATCATTTTTCGCATAGCCGGATGCCCTTTTTAATAACTTTCAAGCTCATGCACTTCTCCGCCCTCAGCTGTAGCGGGAATGAGAGGGTACGGAGGCCTATGACGACCAACCGCCACAAAACCCACAAAAGAAAAAACATTGCAACAGAAACTTGAAAGTTGTTTTGCATTAGCGGAACACAAAAAGAACGACAACAAAACCAAAAAGAAAAAGTAAAGTATTTTACTAAAATAGAAATGATTTACACTGTATGCTACAACAAAGCAAGCCCCTAGTGTAACTCATGAACAGTATAAAAAGTACTAGGGCAAAAGTATTTGTCCGATTGGTGGTTACCAAGCGACATCTCAAAATACCCCACCTTTACGATCAACCACCCCACAGCCACAAGGCCTCCCCTAAAGACAGGCTACCTCAATGAGTTTGAGAAAGGGCAGATTGTTGCACTGAGAAAAAAAGAAATATCTTTTTCTGAAATTGGAGAGCCTTCACACTGTCCTAAAAGTATAATTCTAAGTTTCCATAATCCATTTGAAAACCGGGGTAATGCAAACACCCTCTCTGAACCTGGAAGACCAAGAATTATCATTCCCAGAACTTGTCGTCATCTAGTCAAACAGTCTGAGGAGGAACGCCACCAGACATTATCAGAATTGCACAATGATTTTGTACCACAGGCCTCCATTGCGACAGTTAAGAGAGCTTTCGTATCAGTCAACATAAAGAAATGGAGAGCTAGGAAAAGAGCCCTGCTAAGGGATGAGCTTGCTGTTAAGAGATTGGCTTGGGCGGCGGAGTACAAGGATTGGACAAAAGAAGACTTTAAGGGGGTCATCTTTAGTGATAAATTCATGGTTGAAAAGTTCAGAGATTTTAAGAGTATTTGGTTGTTGAGAACAGGTGAGAAAGTGTGGCCCAAAGACTGTATTTATGGGGTTACCAAGGGGCCAGGGATAAAGCTAATGGTTTAGGCTTGTATTTGGGGAAGAAACAATGGTCCTGTGATTCCTATTTTGGAGAAGAGTGTGAATAGATTTGTATATATTGGATGTTTGGAGAATGGGTTAGTTGATAATGGGCAGAAGGTAGGGGACACAGTTGCAGATTCGATCTTTCAGCAGGATGGTGCAAAGATATATACTACCAGAGATACTATGGATTGGTTAGAAGAAAACAACATATAGGTTATGGAATGGCTACCCAATTCCCCAGATCTCAATCATATTGAGCACAGCAGGAAGAGGGCGAAGGAAAAGCTACAGCAGCACTTTTCCAACATTCACAAGACCAAGGCGAGTCCAGAGACTGTTAGAAAACATCTAGCCAAAGCCTTTAATTAGGTTTGGGCTCCGGATTTCAAGGTGAATGTCTGGAAAGGTTGTAGGAGGCTCTGCCTGATCGAGTTGCTGCTGTCTTAGATGCAGGAGGATGGTATACAAAGTATTAATTTTGATACTTTCTAATTTCATATATACCTTCAAGTTTCCTTGTATGTAATACATGTCATCAAACATTTTCAGTTTATTCTAAGTAGTTATGGTTGAATGGGTAGTAAATTTGTAGTAGTAGTAGGGCGGCCCTTATGTTGCTGGATGAATAAATTTGCACCTGTGCTTTGGCAAGCATCAGTGGGAATGAACAAACATGGAACTAGATTATTCTCAAAGTGCAGTAGGTAAGCCTAGGGATGAAAGAATAAGTGATAGGCTGGTGACTATATTGCTAAGAAAAGAAAACCCAGAAGATAATAATCACTTGAACTATTGGTAGCTTTTTCTAGTTGTGCGATGTATCAGGAAATACGCACTTGTCATTAAACCTGACCCCAAACAATTTCTGGCAATATTAAATAATTGTAATATCTCATAATCCTCACTGTAATCTGTAAAGCTTTTGGTAGAGGGCAACAATAGGACAGTATTCCCAAATAGTGGAGGGGGAGGCCAGGGCCCTGGTGGGCAATGGACTCATCTCTTGTGGGCAGGGGGGGTAAGGATGGCAGGGCTGGGCGTCCGGCTCCAACAATGACTGCAGTCCTGTATGTTGACGGCCAGGCCCTGCCGTATTGGAAACAGTACTTTCATGTAGAGCCTGGCTGTCTTTGGAATGAACAGGCATCATCTGAACAGCCCGGCCATTCTTAGCTAGGATAAATGTTACCTCAATGGACATGCCCTGAGCTGTAGAGCCCAGATATTATCTGCAGGGCCTGGCCAATTTCCCGTCACGCTCTGTACTTATTTTGCACACTCACCAATAACTGATAGTCAGCAACCAAGTTGCAAGATCGGTCATTAACAAAATCAGAGTTTCATATATTTTCATATCTGAATCTGATTACATAAAATATCCCTAAGTATGAACCCAATGTGGGATTATATCTCACATTTGACCAGCCACCTCAGTAAGAAACCATGTACTCACATTTTACCTAGTGTCTTATACTGCACTATCCAAACTGTGTCCTTTAACCACAGGTAATATGTGTGAAAGATTATCACAATCCTGGTATAGTACCCAGGGCTGAGTTGGTCATGATGATTCTATCACCAAGGTCATGAGGGTCAGAGTGAGCAGTAGGATGAGAATAATTTCTTCACTATTGTTGGTAATGACAGCCTTTGGTACTTGGCATTTTATTTTATTTTACAGGCACGTTTAAGTTATTACTTGAAAAGCCTGTAGGGGCAGGCTATCCGTCCCATTCGTAGGTTAGGACAGCCTGCACCCTTGGGAACACGGCTATAGGATAAACACAGTGTTCTCAACTGTTCAGATACCCTGGAATGCCTCATGGTATGGCTGCCAAGAACCCTGAATGGAATGAGATAACTCAAAAGGTCATAGGTTGTCTGACGAACATCAGAATAGGCGTGATTTTGGTAAGGACGGTAGAGCCAGGAATATGAAACATTTTGCTGTTGAAGAAAGGGCAAACAAGCAAGATGTTAGGGTAAAGCTTTGGTCCTATTCGATAACTTTCGATGCTAAACAGAACAAGAGGTTTCCGTTAAAGATAATAAAAGGAGTGTTATTCAATCCAAATGGGATCAGGAAAACGTAATCTTGAGTAGTGTTCACTAGGGGGCCCTGTTTCTGGCAGCCTAAGTGCCAAGGGTGGTGTATTCACAGCAGATTAAAAAAGGAATCATCCAAATTGGACCAAAACAGAGTAAGATAGAGCGTTGAGAAGGTGTTTAACTTCAATGAGCTCTATCTGAGTCAGTCCTTATTCAATTTAAATGATCTTCTTGGTCAGTTAATTAGGATAACCTAGGTTACTTTGTCCCGGCTCCTGGGGAACAGGGCCACCGAACACAGTCTACGCATGCAGTGGAGGCCCAGGCATCAGGTTCAAACGGATCTGATATCGTTTTTGCATCCCCGTTTGTACATGGTTTGTTCCTGTCTAACAATAATCCAATAGGACCAGTGATAAACCTCCTAGTGCTTCTGCTCAGGCAGGGGTCAAGCCACTGGCTGGAACAATCCTATTGTACTTATGTTATAATGCAACAAGTAACGTCCTTTCTTACTAATGTCTAATGCCAATCTTCTTTGTCTTCTAGTATGAGACTGGCTTGTCATTGTTGGACATCTACTAGTATCTTGTCAGATAGTACGGGACTGTCTTGTTGTCTTCTACAACTATTGCATGTTGTTGAACAGGCTGGTGACAGTCACAACAGTCACGGGAGGTGAAGGCATCTCTGTGAAGAACTGATAGAACTCATTAGTATCTTCATCAGCAAAGATAATACCTTGCGTCCTGTGCGCCACATGCGTCTGACGCCCGGGACGTCGAAATGCTAATCGCGAATCAGGACTTAACGTTGAATCGACGTCGCGTCCTGACTTTGCGTCACCTAGCGCCATCCGTCCTAACGCCAGCCGGACACGGACCCCTACGTCCTGTGCATCCTGACTGGGTCTGGTGCTCCTCTATTACCTCCTGACTCCCCCTGATCTACGACTCTTCCGTTCCTACTGCGTCGGGTCCTCCACTATTGCGTTCTGACTGCGTCGGATCTATGACTCTCCCGCCCTGATGCCGGTTCCTTCTCAGTGAACGTCAGGGCTTCACTCATCGTCAGATCTCGCGTCCTAATGTTTTCACACCCTGCCGACCTCGTCCGGATCCCACGATCCGCATCTCTCCCTTCCTGACGCCTGCTCACTTCTTCCTGATCTTACGCCCTATATATGCCCCGTCCTGATCCGATCGTGACTCTATCTGACGCCGCATTTTCATCCGGACGCATCGTGTACTTAGTCTAATGCTATCCTGATCCTACGCCTAGGCACTTCTCTTCTTTCAAACGCTGTCACAATGTGTTTTACTATCCTGATCGCAGACATGCACCTGTTAAGCGTTGCTTCTATTAATTCTATTCTGAATTCCTTGAGTTGGCTAGACGCCCTCATCTTAATACGTCTATGCTCCTCGCACACTTTCCTATGTGTGAGAACACATCCCAAAACCACTACACTACACATGCTCAGCATTCTAACTACCCGCATCTATGCTCGCACTTTCCCCCTGCTCCATATCCCATGGATCAGGAGTCTCCTCCGCCGGCTCTATATCATTAAGGCTCAGCGCGAGCTGTCACAATGTGGTCGGAGTCACAGTATTGTCCAAAGTTAGCCCCCCAGCCACCTCCTGTGAGCCGTTCGGAGTCTGTAGGTCCGAATCGAGGAAGTTGAGTAGCTGTAACATGTGTACATGTTCCGGTAACGGTAGACAGGAGTGGGCAGTGCAGGATCTCCTATGTTTAGTTGATTTATATTTGGTTTATTTGATTTGATTTCAGCTTCGCCACTGTCTCTGAGTCAGATAGTGTAACATGTGTACATGTTCCGGTAACGGTACACAGAAGCGGGCAGTGCAGGATCTCCTATGTTTAGGTGATTTATATTTGGTTTATTTGATTTGATTTGATTTCAGCTCCGCCACTGTCTCTGAGTCAGATAGGCTATGCTATCGTATTGCTATGTTTAGTTTGCTTTGTTGGAAGTTTATATTTAGGATTCCGGGTATGGAATGGTCATGTAACA
>Ga0307517_10002963_pt1 | contig 26823 bp, 19 predicted proteins | sample 23_EM_MG_FD_194515 | JGI IMG/M metagenome (GOLD analysis project Ga0307517, IMG submission 194515) | Populus trichocarpa ectomycorrhiza microbial communities from riparian zone in the Pacific Northwest, United States - 23_EM | ecosystem: Host-associated > Plants > Roots > Unclassified | place... | reverse complement strand
TGGAAGCCGTTTACGAAGAAAAGAACAGGACCCTGGATAACGACGGAAATAAAATGAGCGAGGCCATGCATTACTACCTGTTCCCCACCCACAATTATGGGCAACAGACCACCATCGGCACCATCGAGCATCTGAAGAATCCCTCCATCCGGGCCATCCGCGACTATTATCATAAGTTCTATGTGCCGAACAATATGGCGGTCATCCTGGCTGGCGATTTCGACCCGGACGTCCTGATCAAAAAGATCGACCAAAGCTTCGCGTATATGAAGTCCCAGCCCGTGGCGCTCTATAATCCCGTCCCTGAAAAACCGTTGGCCGCCCCCATCGTAAAAGATATCTACGGACCCAGCGCGGAGAATATGCGGATCTGCTTCCGGACTCCCGCCAACAATACCCGGGACGCCGTCGTACTGGAACTGATCTCCAGCATCCTTTCCAATGGAAAGGCCGGATTGCTGGACCTCAATCTCAACAAGCAGCAGAAAGTGCAGGGCGCCCAGGCGGGCCTCAGCCAATACAAAGACTACGGCATGCTATTGCTGACCGGCACCCCCAAACAGGGTCAGACCCTGGAACAGGTGAAAGACCTCCTGATGGAGCAGATCGCCGTGCTGAAAAAAGGTGATTTCGACCCGGCTCTCGTGAAAGCCATCGTAGCGAACAGCAAGCTGTCCCTGCTGGAAGGATTGGAAAAGAATACCGCCCGCGTATCCAGCCTGATGGACGCCTTTATCAAACACCGCGCCGCGCAATGGGATAAGGATGTCGCCGAACTGGACGAACAGGCGAAGATCGGCAAGGAAGAGATCGTCGCTGTCGCCAATAAATACATGGGCAATAATTATGTGCTGCTCTATAAGAGGAAGGGTGAGGACAAGAGCATCACGAAGGTGGACAAGCCGCCCATCACCGCCGTCGAGACCAATGCCGGTAAAAAGTCCCCTTTCCTGCAGAAGATAGAGGCGATGTCGGTATCGCCCGTCAGTCCGCAATGGATGGATTTCGAGAAAGGTATCGTCAAGACCAATGCCGGCATCGCGCCGGTGCTCTATGTGCAGAATACGGAGAACGAATTGTTCCGCCTCTATTACCGTTATGATATGGGCAGCTGGAATAATAAGCTCCTGCCCCTGGCAGCCCAATACCTGCAATTCCTCAGTACGCCGAAATATTCCGCTGAACAGATCAGCAAGGAATTCTATGCGCTTGCCTGCAGTTACAATATCGGCGCCTCGGCCGAAGTGAGCACGGTGACCGTTACCGGTCTGCAGGAGAATTTCAAGAGGGCCGTTCCCCTTTTGGAAGAGATCCTGGCCACCTGCCAGCCCGACGAAGCGGCCCTGGCCTCTCTGAAGACCCGCCTGCTGAAAGCCCGCAGCAATAGCAAGCTCAACAAGCAAGCCATCCAGCAGGGCCTTATCAGTTTTGCGCGGTACGGCGCGAAGAACCCTTTCAATACGGGACTGACCACCGAAGAGATCAATAGCCTCAAGGCGGAAGACCTCGTCAACATCCTCCATAGCCTCGCGAACTACCAGCATACGATCATCTACTATGGTCCGCAGTCCATCGCCGCCTTTACGTCTTCCATCACGGGTCTGCATAAATTACCGGCTGCCTGGACCCCTTACCCGGCGAAGGCCGCCTTTACGTTCACGCAGCAGGGAAATAACCAGGTATTGTTCGCCAACTACGATATGGTGCAAAGTGAGATCATCTGGTTGCGCAATGCCGCCAGTTTCGATGCGGCGAAGGAACCTTTGATCGATGTATTCAATGGTTATTTCGGGGGAGGCATGGGCTCCATCGTATTCCAGACGATCCGCGAGTCCAAGGCGCTGGCCTATTCCACCTTCGCCACCTATGGTGCGCCCAGCAAAAAAGAAGACCCTTATTACGTGCTGGCCTATATCGGATGCCAGGCTGATAAGATGAACGACGCCCTGAAGGGCATGAACGAACTCCTGAACGACCTGCCCTTATCACAACAGGGTTTTGAACTGGCCCGGACCAGCATCAAAAAAGATATCGAGACAGAGCGTATCACGAAGGACGGCGTCATCTTCTCTTACCTGAATGCCAAACTGCTGGGCCTGGACCATGACCAGCGCAAGGAGGAATACGCTGCACTCGATAAGCTCAGTCTGAATGACGTGAAGCAGTTCCACCAGGAACAGCTGTCGAATAAGCCCTATGCGTATTGCATCGTCGGCTCGGAGAAGAAGATCAGCGACGAAGACCTGAAGAAGATCGGGGATGTAAAGAAGCTGAGCCTGGAAGAGATCTTCGGGTATTAGGCGCCGAAAGCCGATGACCGATCGATATTGCCGATATTTGTTGATGACCGGGGAGTACGCTTCCCGGTCATTTTTTTGCGGGGTGATATGCCGGGGCGAGATTCTTTTGTCTGGGGCTATGCGGTACTATGTCCTGACGCCGCTGTTCCTGCTCATGAGCAATGGCTATAGCCCGGCAATCCATCTTATTTCAGCCGACATTTTTTCAGCAGTGGAACAGGCTCGCAGAAAATGCGGCTTTCAGGACATAGTACCGCATCAGGTCGCGGGAAGTGCGAGTTCGCAGCAAGTCTCCCTTGGTATGGCAGGGTGGCAGATCCGTCTGGCACGTTGCTAAAACAGCTGATTGCGCAGGATCCTTTTGATCATACGGATGGTGGTGTGGCTGACCTGCCCGGGATATTTCCCGACGATCTGGTCTTCGGTCAGTCCGGCCTGCAGATCGTTCACGATGTCGAACCATTGGCTGAGGAATTCCGAATTCGGGGTCTGATAATTCAATAGTCTCCGGACCGTGTTGATGACCGTTCTGCTGACCTTGCCCTCATGCAGCTCCACGATCTCCTCTATACTGAGCCCCAGCTTGATATCGTCCGCTATGCGGGAATAGTCGCGCAGGTATTTTTCGTTGGCTTCCAGCACCTGCATCAGGGGATCCCTGCTATAATGGATATCCGGCTGCTGCCGGGCCTGCTTTTGGAGTTTCACTAAAGCATAATTGCGGGCAATGTTGTCGCAGATCACCAGGTCTTCGGAGTTGAGCTCGAACCACTCCCCTTTTACCCTCTTATGCTGAAATACGATATGGAGCCCTTCTTCGAGCTCGGCCATATTGGCCGCGGGATACTGGCGGATGACGCGGAACAGGACGGGCAGATGCGTGCGGTAGGCTACGAGCCGCCGCTGAAGATCCTGCGTCTTGCCGATCTTGAAGAGGTTCTTCCCTGTCTTTAGGATGTATACACAGTTACCGATCATCATCTGCTCCATCCCTGTAAATTACAATTTTTTAATTTCTGCAGGGAAAGTGCGGGGAATAATTCCTGAAAATTCAGATGGATAGACGGAGCCCTTAATCTTTTGGGGTAAACTGATATCTCTTTTTGTAATACCTGCTCACGCGGGAATTGACAAAAAAAATAGAGATCAGCATCATCCTTGCGCTAAAGGCCGCCCAATCTCCCGGTAAGGGCAGCGCATGGATAAGGATCGCCAGGAAGAAGCAACTGATCGTCGCCAGGGGTATGGCCGTCTTATAAAGCCTTAAGCCTTTGGGGAGGGTGCTGTGCAAATTGTTGCGGGGACCCGTGATATATCTCCAAAGCCTGATCTGGAAGAGGCCGGAACAGATGACATTGATGGCATAGATCAGGAAGGGCTGGAAGAAGAGATAGCGGCTCATGAAGGCCGTCGTAAAGGGCATCGTAACGATGGTCAGTAGGAAAAGCGTGTTCAGCCGTATCAGCTTTCGATCGTAGTCGATGGCGTAATTAAAAATGAAATGATGGGCCCGCCAGTAGCTCCCGATGACGGAGAAGCTGATGAAGAAGCCCACGAACTCCGGGAACATTTCCCACATCGCTTTCGCGAATTCATGGCTGAAGGCAGGGTCTTCGTAAGGAAGGCTGGGTACTTTGATCTCGATGATCAGCAGGGTGATGGCGATAGCGAAGACGGCATCCGAGAAAAGGGCGATCCTTTCCAGGGGGAAGGAGGGGGTGTGGGGTTGCTGTTGATGACTCATGTGACCGGATGATTTGAAGGTCTGTTCTTCCGGATGTTCCCGGATCGGTTATTTTCCTTTAAAAATGGCTTTTCTTTTTTCCAGGAAGGCGCCGGCTCCTTCTTTCATGTCCTCGGTGGCAAAGCACTCCCCGAAAGCTTCCTGTTCGGCGACGAAGCCATTCTTTACTGCCCCGCCTTCGGCAGCCAAATTTACGCAGGCGATGATCTTTCCCACGGCGATGGGCGCTTTCTCCCCGATCGTCGCCAGGAGGGCTTTCGTCCTGGGCAGCAGTTCTTCGGGAGAGGTGACGTAGTTTACCAGTCCCAGCTGCATGGCTTGTTCCGCATCGATCATGGCGGCGGTGAGCATCAATTCCAGGGCCTTGCTTTTTCCGATGAGACGGGTCATGCGCTGGGTGCCGCCATAGCCCGGGATGAGGCCCAGGTTGACTTCCGGCTGCCCGAACTTCGCATTCGCGCTGCAGAGGCGGAAATGACAGGCCATCGCCAGCTCGCAGCCGCCTCCTAGGGCAAATCCATTCACGGCGGCCAGGATGGGCTTGGGAGAATTCTCTATGCGGGAAAAAACATCCTGTCCTTTTTTGGCAAGGGCCTGCCCCTGCGCCTTACTCAGTCCCAGGAACTCGGAAATGTCGGCGCCTGCCACGAAGGCCTTGGCGCCTGCGCCGGTGATGATGGCGCTCTTTATTTCCTTATTGTCATAGATCTCACGGACGACCTCATCCAGTTCGCTGATGACGGCGGCGTTCAGCGCATTCAGTTTCTCCGGGCGATGGATGGTGATCGTAAAGATATGATCCGTCAGGTCGGTCAATAACGTAGTATACATGGAGGTAGATTAATAATGCTATTAGAAATCGCGATGCGTGCGTACCCAGTCGGTGATATAGGCGGCTATATCCGCAGTGGTCGTTCCCGGGGGAAAGAGGCTGCCCACTCCCAGGCTTTGCAGTTCCAGCCTGTCCTCTTCCGGGATGATGCCTCCGCCCGTGAGCAATACGTCGTCCATGCCGCGCGCCTTCATCAATTCAATGATCTTGGGGAAGACCGTCATATGGGCGCCGCTGAGGATGCTGACGCCGATCGCATCCACGTCTTCCTGCAAGGCCGCATTCACCACCATTTCCGGCGTCTGGCGCAGGCCCGTATAGATCACTTCCATCCCTGCGTCACGAAGCGCCGTGGCGATCACCCGGGCGCCCCGGTCATGACCATCGAGGCCCACTTTGGCGACCAATACCCTGATGGGGCGTGAACCCGCTTTTCCCTGCTGCGGCTGCTGTTGTGAATCGTTAGGCATGGCTCAAAAATAAGGTTTTTTCCTTCCTTTTCTTATCCGGGGCGTCAGACCTTTAATAAAGATAAAGTGTGCCGGATACGCGATAGGGTCTCTTCCCGGCCTAACAGAACAGCTATGTCGAAGACACCCGGTCCGAATTTTCCTCCTACCAGCATCACCCGCAATGGCATCAGCAGGTCTCCTGGCTTGATGGCGGCGGCGGCGGCCATTTCCTTGAATTCCATTTCCAGGGTGGCGGCCTCCCAGGCAGGCAGCAGTTGGAACTGGCGGATCAGCTCCGCGAAAAAAAGTTGTTTGGCCTCATTCCATTTCGGTTGGACGGAGCCGGTATCGATCGTAGCGGGAGCTTTAAAGAAGAAGGAAGCCTGTTGTATAAAGTCAGGCAGCAGCGTGCAGCGCTCTTTTACCAGGTCCAGGACCTTTTCGAAAGAGGGAAGGGTCGTATCCGTGATCGTGATCCCTTCTGCCTGGAACAATTCCTTCACCTGCTGAATATAATTTGACACGGGCAGCTGCTTGCCGAGCCATTCGTGGTTGAACCATTTCGCTTTTTCATAATCGAATTTCGCCCCGCCCTTGTGCACCCGGTCCATGGAGAACTTTTCGATCAATTGGTCCAGGGTAAAGAGCTCTTGCCCGCTGCCGTCATTCCAGCCCAGCACGGCCAGCAAATTCAGGAAAGCTTCCGGCACGAAGCCCAGCTCCCGGAAGCCTTTGGTCAGCTCTTTCGATTTGGGGTCGGTCCAGTTCATGGCGAAAACGGGGAAGCCCAGGCGATCGCCATCCCTTTTGCTCAGCTTACCGTTGCCGTCGGGTTTTAAGATGAGGGGAAGGTGGGCCCACTGCGGCATATTCTCTTCCCCGAATAAATATCTCCATAAGAGGATATGGACGGGTGCGCTGGGCAGCCATTCCTCTCCCCGGAAGGCGTGACTGATCTCCATGAGGTAGTCATCCACGACGACGGCCAGGTGATAGGTAGGCATGCCGTCGGCCTTCAATAATACTTTATCGTCCAGCCCGGAAGTAGAAAAATGGATATCGCCCCGGATCATGTCCCTGAACTGCACTTCTTCGCCCGGCTCTATACGGATGCGGATCACATGCGGAGTCCCTGCCGTCAGCAGCCGCTGCGTCTCATCGGGGGGTAGCGTGAGGGAGTTCTTCATCTTTTCCCTCAGGATATGGTTGTATTGCGGAGAGGGGTTTTCCGGGGTCTTATAGGCGGTGCGCATCTCTTCCAGCTCCTCCGGAGTATCGAAGGCATAGTAAGCTTTGCCGGCCGCGATGAGCTGGGCGGCATATTTACCATAGAAACCCAGGGATTTGCGTTCGCTCTGCCGGTAGGGACCGTAAGCTCCCGGACGATGGGGTCCTTCGTCAGGCTCCAGTCCGCACCATTTCAGGCAGTCCAGGATGTATTGTTCGGCGCCTTCCACATAACGGCCCTGGTCCGTGTCCTCGATGCGCAGGATGAAGTCCCCGCCGTGATGACGGGCGTACAAATAGTTATAGAGTACCGTCCTTACCCCTCCCAGGTGCAAACCTCCGGTGGGGCTGGGAGCGAATCTTAGTCTGACTTTTTTTGACATAGGCGGCAAAGATACGGCATCGGAAGGTGCGGGAGAAAAAGCGGGGGCCCTGGCACTAATGTTTGGTTTCCACCGTTATATGACATAATTTGGTAAGGCTGAGACTAAAAAATGTTCCGATTTTGAAATACCTGCTCACTCTCCTGGTGGCTTCCTTATTGCTGTCATCGGCTACGGCCCAGCTGACCTATGCGACCCTGCGGGTGGACTATGACAGCGCCTGGCAATACAAAGACCTAAAGATCATACCCATCCGTCAAAAAGGGGGCGGGACCGGACCGGCTGCCGGAACAAAGGGTATCGTATCCCTTAGCCAGGCCATCAGCCAGGGATTGGTGACGGTCAGCGAAAGAGGAACGGCGTCTACGGAGAATGTCCACTGGCTGCGCATTAACAACCGCAGTGATAAATCCATCTATGTGGCCGGGGGAGAGATGATCGCCGGCGGGCGGCAGGACCGGATGGTCACCCGCGATACCATCCTGGCTCCGGTAGGGAAGGACCAGTATGTACCGGTCATGTGCGTGGAGGAAGGACGCTGGAGCGACAAGGAAAAGAAATTCCTGTACGGCAATTTCGCCAACCCGCATTTGCGTAAGGTGCTGGATTCGGGAAAGAACCAGGTGCTGGTATGGCAGGAGATCGACAAGCAGCTGACACGAGGGAATTTCAAGAACAATACACTGGCCTACCTGTCGCGCAACCTCGACAAAAAATTTATCCAGGCGAATGACGAATATTTCAATTTTTTCCGTGATAAATTCAGGAATACGGACAGCACCATCGTAGGCTTCGTCTGTATATCCGGCAATAAGGTCATCGGGTCGGACATCTTCGCCAGCCCGGATCTTTTCTATAGCCAGCTGGAGCCTTTGCTGCATGGTTATATTGACGACGCCATCATCTTCGGCGCCCCTGTCTCCCTTCCCGACGGGCCCATCAAGCAATATATGGACCGGCTCCTGAAGGACGAGCGAAGCCAGGAAGAATTCGTCCGCAAGAACGGCAAGATCTTCCGCCAGGGCGGCAAAGTGTATCATGTGAACACCTTTCTGAAAGATCAGTAACTTGCTGTTATGTTCTACTTTGTAAAGACGCCCCTGTGGCTGAAAAAGATCTATTCCTCGCAGACCTGGGATATCCCTACCCGGGAAAAAATAGTATACCTCAGCTTCGACGATGGCCCGCATCCCGTGGTAACGCCTTTCGTGCTGGACCTGCTGAAGGAGTATCGCGCGAAGGCCACTTTTTTTTGTATCGGGAAGAATGTGGTGGAACAGCGGAACATCTATAAAAGGATCCTGACGGAAGGCCACCGCGTGGGTAACCATACCTATAACCACCTGAACGGATGGAAGACGAAAGACAGGGAGTACCTGGCCAATATCGCAGAGGCGGCGAAGTATATCGACTCGGACCTTTTCCGTCCGCCCTATGGCAGGATCAGCGCTTTTCAATCGGCCTGTTTGCGGGCCGCACCCTTCCATTATGAGATCATCATGTGGGATGTGCTGAGCGCGGATTTTGACGGGAAGCTATCCCCGGAGAAATGCACCCGAAATGTGATCAGAAATGCAGGACCGGGATCTATTATTATATTCCATGACAGTGAGAAGGCCTTCGGGAGATTGAGAGAGACCTTGCCGGCGGTGTTGCAGCACTTTTCGGAAAAGGGCTATCAATTTGCGGCCATAAAGGTCTGAAAAATCGCTGGGAACCGCTGTGGAGGCGGGCTTGAGGGCTTAAAAATAAATTGGGCCTGGGTAGACACCCTGGCCCGTTTTTAATCCGTACCCTATGAAAACTGATTTAAAGGTAAAGCTTTTTTTTATTTATCCAAAGTAATTTCCCATAAACGGAAAGTCTGTCAAAATCAGATGCCAATCGTCCTATTGCGCTACCCACTCTCCATGAGGTATTTTGCGAGGAACGACAGCAGATCTCTTGCAAATTTTAACGTAGGTTTGACGTTCATCCGAAGTATATGCAACTGATAGACACCCATTGTCATTTATACAGCAAGACCTTCGCGGGAGATATCGCGGAAGTGATCCAGCGGGCTGAGAAAGAAGGGGTTGAGAAATTCTACCTGCCTGCCATTGACAGCGGGGTGCTCGAGGACCTGCTGGCTCTCGAGCGGCAATATCCCGGCAAATGCATCGGTATGATGGGGCTGCACCCCTGTTCAGTAAAGGCAGATTATGAGGCAGAATTGAAGCTGGTAGAGGAATGGCTGGGCCGCCGGCGTTTTGCGGCGGTGGGCGAGATAGGATTGGATTTTTATTGGGACCGGAGCTTCGACGAGCAGCAATACGACGCTTTTCACCGCCAGATCGAGTGGGCGTTGCATTATGAACTGCCGATTGTGCTCCATTCCCGCGATTCCATCCCGGAGAGCATCAAGGTCGTGCGCGAACACCAGGATGGGCGGCTGCGGGGGATCTTCCACTGTTATACGGGCGGAGTGGATGGCGCCCGGGAGATCATCGACCTTGGCTTCTACCTGGGCATCGGGGGGGTGCTGACCTATAAGAATTCGGGGCTGGCGGAGACCCTGAAGGAGATCCCCCTGGAAAACATGGTCCTGGAGACGGATGCCCCCTATCTCAGCCCTGTCCCTTTCCGGGGAAAACGGAATGAGAGCAGCTACCTGAAATGGGTGGTAGCCCGGCTGGCCGAGGTGAAGGGGCTGCCTGTGGAGGAAGTGGCCCGGATCACGACAGAGAATGCCCAAAAAATATTCGGTAGCTAACGTGCGAAATTGTATTTTTGCGACCCTTTTGGAGAGGTGTCCGAGTGGTTGAAGGAGCACGCCTGGAAAGTGTGTATACTCGAAAGGGTATCGCGGGTTCGAATCCCGCCCTCTCCGCAGATGAATTGATGGCCCCGCGATAGCGGGGCTTTTTTATTCCCGGACGCGGGGCGAGTGGAACAGTAGGGATTATGAGAAATCGAAGGGATTCTCAAATGAAGCGGGTAGACTCGTCCAAGCGGAAGGGGATAAAAAAAGAAGACACGAAGTGTCGCCATCAATTCATCTGAGCCTCCCCTTAAAGGGATCACCGGAGGGTAAAGGAGCGAAGCGAACTTTACGAACGAGATGGAGCGAAGAACGATGCTCCATCGAAGTTCTGAGGTAATCCCGCCCTCTCCGCAACAAAGAACGATGTGCCTCCGGCTTTGCCGGGGGCATTTTTGTTCCCGGGGAGCGATGTGAGCTTGTTCGCAATAGCGGACCGGGAATTTCGCTGGCCATTATCGGACAACTTTCTAACGTTATCGCACAGCTTAGGATCGCAATATGCTACCCAATTAATTGAATATAAATATTTTGTAAATCTGGCATGTTTTTCTCTTGCTAATTCCAATCAATAGCTCTCCATGCTTTTCCTGAATTACTACCGAACAGCAATCCGCCAGATCGCTCGCAGCCGATTCCATGCCATTATTAATGTCGTTGGCCTTTCTGTAGGCATCGCTTTTACATTGCTTATTGCCGTTTATTGTTGGAGTGAATGGAGGGTAAACCGGCAGTTGAAAGAGGCCGGCCGGCAATATATCCTCACCAGCAATTGGAAAGATCCTAATATGGGCTATGTCCTGGCTACATTGGGTCCGTTGGCCAGATCGCTGAAAGAGAACTATCCTACACTGGTAGTCAATTATTACCGGTTCGATGGGGTAACGGTCACCGTCTCTCACGGGGATAAAGATTTCAGGGAGGAGCTGCAGCTGGGAGACAGCACCTTGTTGACAATGTATGGCCTGCCCCTGATGCGTGGAGATGCCCGAACAGCCCTGGATGACCCTTTTACTGTTATCATCACCGATGACAGGGCAATGAAAATCTTCGGCACCACCGACGTTGTTGGCAAGAATCTGGCCATCGCCAATTTTTCCGGTCAAAAACAGGACTTTCGAATCACCGGCGTCATGAAAAAACCTTCACGCAATTCGGTTACCTGGCTCACTTCTGAGAATTCTATTTTCGTTCCCCGTTCCAATCTGGCCTATTTCGGCCGGAATATGGACTGGTCTAACGGGCATATTGCCAATTACATTGAATTGGCTCCCGGAGTCTCGCCGGACGCCCTCAAAGGTCCCATCGAACATCTAATCAGGCAGAACGCCGATCCTCATATCGCGGCGAATCTTCGCGTAGTGCCGGTGACATTGCATGATTATTATCTTCATGCCAATGGCAGTACTGTGCAGAAGATGATCAATACACTCTCCTTTATCGCCGTGTTCATCCTGGGAATGGCCATGATCAATTTTATCAATCTGTCGGTCAGCCGTTCCTCCTCACGGATGAAAGAGATCGGCATTAGAAAGGTACTGGGTGGCCTCCGCAGTCAGCTTCGTTGGCAATTTCTGACTGAATCCGTGCTCCTGGCTATGGTCTCCACCTGCATTGCCCTGCTGCTATATTTGCTCCTGGCGCCTGTCTTTTCAGATATGCTCGGCAGAGAATTGCCAGCCTTGTCTACTGTGCCGATCTTTGGATGGGGTCTGATCGCCCTATTTGGCATCTTCACCGGATGGCTTGCGGGCCTCTATCCGGCAATCTTGCTGTCTGCACTATCGACCGTCAACGTATTGAAAGGTAAAGCCGGATCAGTAGAGCAAAACGTTCGTATCCGCAAGGGTCTGGTGGGATTCCAATTCGGTACGGCTGCAGTGGTCTTCATCGGCGCGATTATCGTCTCACAGCAGATTGATCTTTTTTTCAGTGAAAAGCTTGGCTATAATAAGGAATATATAATTGCGTCACAGGTACCCAGAGACTGGTCGTCAAAGGGAATCCGTCGCATGGAGACGATCCGGTCGGTTTTTGCCAGGATGCCGCAAGTCAGGGATGTCACTCTTTCCTTCGAAATACCTAATGGAGCCAATAGCGGCAGTATGGACGTATATCGTGAAGGCGGCGACCCTAAACGCCCGGTCATTGCCCAAACATTAGTTACGGACGGACGCTATGCCTCCACCTATCAGATCCCGCTGGCCTCGGGCGTTTATTTTAATGCGGCTAATGCATTTGATACACAGGATTCAACGCACCTGGTACTGAATGAGACGGCTGTCAGAGCGCTGGGGTGGAAAACGGCCGGCGAGGCAGTGGGTCATCGGATACAATTTTCAGGTTCTAATGCAATGTTCACTGTCTGCGGCGTGATCAGGGACTTCCACTTCGATGCCATGAGCAGCAGGATCCAGCCCGAAGTATTCATGCCGGTTAAATTCGGAGGTATCTATCGCTATCTTTCTTTTAAATTGAATCCCGGCCACATAAATTCAGACATTGCCGTATTACAGCAACAATGGGCGAAGCTAATGCCGGGAGCGCCATTTGAATACAAATTTATGGATGAAAGTCTGGCTGCTGTCTATGATAATGAACTGCGATTGCGCAAAGCCGCTTCTATGGCGACTGTCCTGGCCTTTATGATCGTGCTGTTGGGTGTTGTCGGACTCGTGTCCAGCAGTGTACAGCGGAGGAGAAAAGAGATTGCTATAAGGAAAGTTATTGGAGCGAGTGTACCCGGCATCATACAACTCTTTCTACGGGAATACCTGCCGGTTCTTTTGGCAGCAACGATCATCGCCAGCCCTCTGGCCTGGTGGATCATGCAGTACTGGCTTAATGACTATGTGACGCGTATTACGATTACGATATGGCCATTCCTGCTGGCTACGGGATCTTTGGGATTGGTAGTGATCGTGCTGATCGCGGCACAGACATTTTCAGCGGCCTTAATTAACCCCGTGAAGGGACTGAGAACTGAATAAGCTCTGCTATTCTGTATCTCGCCTATCTTTGTAAAAAACTACGTATGAATTCCAAAGGTGTTACTGTCCGGCCCAGTGATTATCCCGTAAAGGAAACCATCGACCGCTTGCAATCCTTTTTGCAACAGAATGGCGTCACCATCTATGCCCGGATCGATCAGCAGGCGGAAGTGCAAAAGAGCGGAAAGGAATTACGTCCCCTTGAATATCTCCTGTTCGGCAACCCCAAGGCCGGCGGCCCCATCATGATAGAAAATCCCCTCGCCGCTCTCGACCTTCCATTAAAGGTTATTGCCTGGCAGGATGATCTGGGAAAGACATGGATAGCCTATAATGATGCGTCGTATGTACGGGACCGGTTTTCGCTGTCGCCGGGCATCAGTAATCCTTTGGATCTCGATCCGATGATCCTGAAAGTGATGAAGCCATGAGCCTGCCAATATTCGGATGTCGCCAATTCCTGCTTATCAATCGTTTATAAAATAAATTCCCCTACTTAGGGCCCTAGTAGAGGAATTTAATGCCGGGTCCTCTTCACCTTTGCCTTTTTGAACCAGGTAAAATTTGTGAACATGGGCGGCAAGAGGAAGGTTTATTTTACAAGGATCACGATGAACGTGACCAGGCAACAGCATGAGCAATTAAAGAAAGAGTTCTCGGCCAGTACCTGCCGATCTCTGAATATCTATTTGAGAAAGCGGGTTTTCGAAGGGAGGGTGACGGTGGCCTATCGCAATAAGTCTATGGATGATTTTTTGACAGAGGCTATGCGGTTAAGAAAACTGTTAGAGGATGCATGGACGATCGGCCTGTTTGATCCGGCTTCCCGCGAGCGGTATTTGGTGGTGATGGCAAAGATCAAGGAGCAGATCAATCAAATAGCAGATCATGTACTCAAAAATAAGTTTCAATAAGAGCGTTAGGAGAGTTATCGGCTACCACGAAAAAAAACTGGAAAAGGGCAAGGCTGAATACCTTCTCGCGGAGAATTTTATTAAAGATACCCATCAACTCAGCCGGGAAGATAAAATAGGGTGGATGGAAGATCTCACTCGCCGGAATGAAGAGGTGAAATACAATACCCTTCACTTTTCTCTCAACTTCTCTCTCCGTGATCGATTGACCAACGAGCAGATGTCCCACATGGCAAAGCGATACATGAGCTTGATGGGGATCGGATCGCAGCCCTACCTGGTCTACCGGCATTATGACTCGGCGCATCCGCATCTGCATATTGTCGTTTCGAAGATCAGGTCCGATGGAACCAATATCCATCCCGGAAAGAAGTGGTTCTATGAATCCGCCGGAATAACCCGAGAATTGGAAAAGCAATTCTCACTAACGCGACGCTTATCGAAGGCGGAGAGAATAGTGAATGCGCGGGAACTGAACAAAACGCCTGCCCTAAGGATCGAATATGGCAAGGATCCGGTCATGCCTGCTATCGGGCATGTGCTGGGCAATGTCGTCGATCATTATAAGTATACGTCGCTGGATGAATTCAATGCCCTTCTGCGGCTATGGAATGTCAAGGCCGACCGGGGAACCGAAAAGTCAAAGATGTATCAACATGGGGGACTCCGGTATTCCGTGTTGGATAAGGAGGGAAAAGCGGTCGGGATGCCCGTGAAGGCCAGCGCCTTCGATGCCAAGCCCACCCTGAAAAAACTGGAAGAAAAATTCGTACTCAATAAGACCTTGCGCGAGGAACACCGGCCATATATAGAGGGGTCCCTTGCCTGGATCTTCAGGAAGGACCTGGGGAGTATAGAAAATATCAGGAAAGCATTGAAGAAGGAGGGCGTCAGCGTGGTGATCGATAACGATCGAAAGGACAAGCCGCCATCCATTTATTATGTATCCCATCATGAAAAATACGTGTTCGAAGGCGCTTCGCTGGGCGAAAGATATACCTTGCAGGCTATCTTGCAAAGAATAGCCCAGGAGCCCCCGTTACAACCAGAACTGGAGCAAACCCAGCGGTTAAGGCGCGGGATGCATCGATAAGATGTTTCCCACTAAATGTTATCCACAGTCCAAAATATACCTTCTACGTATTGCGTTAACTGGGAAGGCCGGGACGACAGGCCATTGAAGAACTGGTTATGCGCTCTGATAATAAGATAATTATAAACGCCGACGATTTCGGGTACGACGCGGCTGTCAATAAAGCCGTGCTCCGGAGTTTCCAAAGCATCCTGATCACCAGCGCCTCGCTGATGGTCAACATGCCGGGGTTCGACGATGCCGTCCGGCTGATACAGCATCATCGCTTCATTTCCGGGAAAATAGGTCTGCATCTTAACCTGACAGAGGGGTACCCTTTGACGGAGGAGATCCGCAGCTACACGAAATTCTGCGATGCGGATGGGCGCTTCCTCCCGGCCAGGAAAAAGTCTTTTTTCTTTTTAAGTCAGCGGGAACAAAGAGCCGTCTATCATGAAATGAAGGCGCAGGCCAAAAAAGCGCAGGCCGCCGATATACGCCTGGCCCACCTGGATTCTCACGATCATGTACATACGGACTGGGCCCTCGCGCCGCTCGCAAGCCGCCTGGGACGGGAATTCAGCATCCCGCGCATCCGGCTGACCCGTAATATGGGCCGGCAGGGCCCTTACTCCCGGCAGATCTGCCAGGAGATCCTTCTCCGTTGGCGACTGGGCCTGCATGGCGACCAGGTGCGCACCGATTATTTCGGGGATATCGGGGATATGATGTTCCTGTTCAAAAAACGTCGCCTCTCTGGCAAGCTCATCGAGATCATGGTACATCCGCTTTTCGACGAACAGGGCGCCCTCACCGACGGCAACCGCCAGGACCTGCGCCAGCAACTGGCGCCCATTCTCGATCACGCCCACACGATCTGCGTCTCTTCCGCGGACCTTTAACCTTCCTTGCCGGGACCTCTTAAATGCGTAAATTGGAGGGGTCATGCATATCCACACAGAAAACATTTTATTGGTGGGTTCCGTCCTTTTGCTCCTCAGCATCCTGGGAGGAAAGACGACCAATCGTTTTGGCGTGCCCACCCTTCTGTTCTTCCTCCTGGTGGGTATCCTGGCCGGATCGGAAGGCATCGGGGGCATTCCTTTCGACGACCCTCATGTCGCGCAGTTCATCGGGGTTACGGCTCTTAATTTCATCCTTTTCTCCGGGGGGCTTGATACGGACCTGAAGACGATCCGGCCCGTGCTCTGGAAGGGGATCGCACTCTCCACGGTGGGCGTATTATTGACGACCGTGGCCGTAGGGGTCTTCGTACATTATTTACTGGGCTTCACTTTGCCGGAGGGCCTGCTGCTGGGCGCCATCGTTTCCTCGACGGATGCAGCCGCCGTATTCTCGATCCTGCGTGGACAGGGCATCGCCCTGAAGGGATACCTGCGTCCCGTGCTGGAGCTGGAAAGCGGCAGCAACGATCCGATGGCCTACTTTCTCACCATTACCCTCGTCGGCATCGTGAAGGACGGCAGTGTCGATCCCTGGCACCTGCTGACCTTATTTCTGAAAGGCTTTACCATCGGAGGGCTGATGGGCTACGGGATGGGTAAGCTGAGCCATTGGATCATCAACAGAATACAGCTCAGTAACCAGGGTATTTACCCCGTGCTGGCGCTGGCCCTCGCTTTCTTCAGCTATTCCGCCACGGAGTTCCTGGGCGGCAACGGATTCCTCGCCTTGTATATTTCCGCCGTCATCCTGGGCAGTTCCAATTTCATTCATAAACGTTACCTGATAAAATTCTATGACGGGCAGGCATGGTTGATGCAGATCATTTTATTCCTGGCGCTCGGACTGCTGGTCTATCCTTCCCGGGTGATCGCTGTGGCGGGCCCCGGTCTGCTGATCGCGGCTTTCCTGATCTTTGTCGCCCGTCCCATCGGCGTATTCGGCAGCCTGCTCTTCTCGCGGCTCAATGCGCGGAGCAAACTATTCATCAGCTGGGTAGGCCTGCGTGGCGCCGTCCCCATCGTCTTCGCCACCTATCCACTCATCGCCGGCATCGGCCGCAGCCATCTGATCTTCGACCTCGTGTTCTTCATTGCCGTCACTTCCGTATTGGTACAGGGCACCGGCCTGCCCTATGTCGCTAAATGGCTGCACCTGACCGCCCCGGGAAAAAAGAAGAGAAGGACGGGCAATGACCTGGAATGGATGGACCCTACCATGTCGGTGATGGAGGAAGTGCTGCTGCCCGCAGGCGCCGTGGCGGCCGGCAGGAAGATCGTTGAGGTCAATTTCCCCAAGACGGCGCAGATCCTCGTTATCCGAAGAGGAAAGGACTATATCAGCCCGGTAGGCTCCACGGTGCTGGCGGCAAATGACAAATTATTGATCCTGGCGGAAGATGCCCGCACATTTTCTTCTGTCCTGGTCTCCCTGGGTGTTAATGATATCTGATTTTTCAGTAACTTACTTATTCCCGCAACCTGATCCTGGCGATCCTATTGAAACGAAACAGGCCTTAAACTATGAAACCAGCCATAGAAAGAACGCTGATCACGGGGATAGTGTCAGCCATTATATGTGTCGTTGTTTTCGGGATTGTCTCCTTCTGGCAAACCTCCCGGGTGCGGTCGAATTCCGCCCGGGTCCGGCATGCGAACGACGTAGCTTACCAGCTAAAGCAAGTGGTGGATATCAGCACCCGTTACGAGATCCATGCCAAGAGCTATCTGCTCACGGGAGACAGCATCCTTCCGGATAGTTTACGTTATGCCGCCGCCGCACTCCGCAAGGAAGGACCCGCGCTCAGGGACCTGGTCGTCTTCGGCGATGAATTTTCCATTGCACAGATAGATAGTCTTTTACGGTTGATCGACCGGAACAAGCAGCTGCTGGACCATGCGGTCGGCGAACACCAGGTCCATGGACCCGCTGCCGGCACGGCGTCGTTGCTGGCGGAAGGCGAAGCGGGTGTGTCACGCCGGCTGGAGGCCTTCATTGCCGACCTGGAGCTACAGGGCAAGAACCAGCTGGAGCAGCGCCGGAAGACCAGCCGCGAGAATATTACGGACCTCCAGGGCTTCCTCATGGCCACGGTGCCCGTCGTCGCCATTTTGATGGGGGTCATTGTTTTTCAAAAGAACCGTATGGCCTTGTCCAGGGAGAAGAAGGCAAGGGCGCAAGCCGACAGTTTCAACCGGGAGCTGGCGGAACAGGTACGTCTCGCTACGGCCGGTCTGAAGGCATCGGAAGAAAAATACCGCACCATCTTCTATAAAAGTCCCCTGCCCAAGTGGGTCTATGACCTGGAGACCCTGCGATTCCTGGAAGTGAATGAAGCCGCCTTACGTAGTTATGGATATTCCCAGGAAGAGTTCCTGAAGATGAAGATCACCGATATCCGGCCGGAGGAGGATATCGTCCCGCTTTTAAAAGACGTAGAGGAAGTGCGGAACATCAGCGGGGACTCCTATCACAGCGCCTGGCGTCATCGCAAGAAGAACGGGGACATCATCCTTGTCGAGATCACCGCCCATCCCATGGAATACGACAACCGGCCGGCGCGGATGGTCGTGGTGAACGATATCACGGAGCAAAAGAAGGCGGAGGTCACGATGCAGCGTCTGAACGAGGACCTGCAAAAAAGGGCCGCGGAGCTGGCTGCCTCCAATGGCGAGCTGGAAAGATTTGCCTATATCGCCTCTCACGATCTGCAGGAACCACTCCGCATGGTGAGCAGCTTTTTACAGCTGCTGCACAAAAAGTACCAGGGGCAGCTGGATGAGAAAGCCGACCGTTATATCCACTATGCCGTGGACGGGGCCGAACGGATGAAAACGCTGATCATGGACCTCCTGGAATATTCCAGGGTAGGATCGGGGAAAGGCAACTTCGAAGAGACAGACGCCAACAAAGTGATGGAGGAAATAACGGAGACCTTCAGGCCTCTGATCATTAAAAGCCGTGCGCGTATCGAGATCGATCCATTGCCTATCGTGATGGCGGATCGCGTGCAGCTGTCGCAGCTATTCCAGAACATGATCGGCAACGGCCTGAAATACCGGAGCGACCAGCCGCCCGTCATAAAAGTGAGCGGGGTGGAAGAGCGCAATGCGTGGCTTTTCTCCGTCAGTGACAATGGCATAGGAATTGATCCTCTTTATTTCGACAAGATCTTCATTATTTTTCAGCGCCTTCACAATAAAACAGATTATTCGGGCACGGGCATCGGGCTGGCGATCTGCAAGAAGATCGTAGAACGGCACGGGGGAAGGATCTGGGTGGATTCGGCGCCGGGCCGTGGGAGCACTTTTTACTTCACTATTGCCAAAAACCAATAAACCTTATATATGAAAGAAGTACATATCCTGCTGGTAGATGACAATGAAGGTGATATCCTGTTGACGAAGGAAGCGCTGAACGAGGCCAAGATCATCAATAAGATCTCCGTTGCGCGCGACGGGACCGAAGCGCTGCGCTTTCTTTGTAAGGAGTACCCTTTCAAGGATTGCGAGACGCCGGACCTCGTCCTGCTGGATATCAACCTTCCGAAGATGGATGGTACGGAAGTGCTGGCCATTATCAAGAATGACCCCGAGCTGAGGAGGATCCCCGTCATCATGCTCACCACTTCTTCGGCGGAAAAAGACATCCTTGTTTCTTATGATAACCATGCCAACTGTTATATCACCAAGCCTGTCGACCTCGAACGTTTTATGAGCGTGGTGCGCACGATCGAGGATTTCTGGATCAGCATTGTGAAACTCCCTAAATCCGTATAAGATGTCCGGTGAAAATTTACCTCTGAATATCCTGGTGATCGAGGACAATCCCGGCGATCTCCTGTTACTGGAAGAATCCCTTCACGGTACGGGTCTATCCATCGAGAACATCTTCCCCGCGCCTTCTCTTCAGCGCGCAAAGGAAGTCCTGGCGGACGAACTGGTGCATCTCGTCTTTTTGGATCTGAGCCTGCCCGATAGCTCCGGCCTGGCCTCCTATACCGGTCTCAGCGAGGCTGCGCAGAAAGTGCCTGTCATCTTGCTGACAGGTCTTACAGACACCAGTATCGCCCTGCAGGCCCTTTTGCTGGGGGCCCAGGATTACCTGGTGAAGGGAGAGTTCGACGAGCAGCTCCTCTCCCGGGCCATCCGTTACAGCCTGGAACGTAAGCGCAACCTCGAGCATCTCCGGGAGAGCGAGGAAAGGTATCGCCAGCTCTTTAACAATAACCCCATGCCCATGTGGGTCTTCGACGTGAACACCTACCAGTTCCTGGAAGTGAATGAGGCGGCTATACAGCATTACGGTTATACTTACGAAGAATTCCTCAATATGTCGGTAATGGCAATACGGCCTGCGGAAGATATCCGAAAGGCGGCCGAAGAGATCAATAGCGGCATACTCCGGCGGGAGACCACGGGGAAAGGCGTCTGGCGGCATCTGAAGAAGAACGGCGAGATCATTTTCGTGGAGATAGCCTCCCATTATATCGAGTACCGCAACCGGCCCGCCATCCTGGCGCTGGCCAATGACGTGACGGAGAATATCCGGCTGGAAAAAGAGCTGGACCTCCAGCGGATGTCCAAGCAGAAACAGATCACGGAAGCCGTCATCGTCGCGCAAGAAAAGGAAAGAACGGAGATCGGAAAGGAATTGCACGATAACGTGAACCAGATCCTCGGCGCCGCCAACCTTTATATCCATACGGCCATCACCGAAGGGGATCTCCGGCAGGACCTGCTGGAACGCAGCGGCCGGTTCATCACCGAAGCGATCAACGAGATCCGCAAGATCTCAAAATCCATGATCACGCCCGGCCTGCGCGAGATCGGCCTGGTCGAATCGATCCAGGATATCATCGATGACGTGAAGATGGCCAAAGTGATCAGCATAACACTGGAGATCGCCGATTTCGAGGAGGAGCAGCTGGACGACCGGCGCAAGCTCACGATCTTTCGCATCGTGCAGGAGCAGCTGAACAATATCATCAAACATGCACAGGCAACCGTGGTGACGATCCGCCTTTCGGTCGAGGGCAACAATATCGAATTGACCATCTCGGATAACGGGGTGGGTTTCGACACGAGCCGGCACCGAAAGGGGGTGGGGATCACGAATATCATCAGCCGGGTAGAGCTCTTCAACGGGAAGGTGGAGATCTTCTCCCGGCCCGGCAGCGGTTGCGTGCTGAGCTGTAAGATGGAATTTACTCCAGCACTTCCTCCATCCGCATACTCCTCGACCCCTTAATGAGGACGGAGCTATTCGTCAGCCCGGCCTGGCGCAGCCAATGGGCGGCCTCGCGCGCATTTTCGAAGCTCAGGTAAGGATGACTGATCTTGCGGAAGTCCCCGCCGACGAGCAGCACTTCCCGCCAGGGGTATTGCCCGATGAGGTCCACGATCTGGCGGTGCTCCTGCAGGCTCTCCGTTCCCAGTTCCGCCATGCCTCCCAGGATCAGCACTTTGTCGCCTTTCATGCGGCTGAAGTTCTCGATGGCCGCCCGCATGCTGGATGGATTGGCATTATAGGCGTCCAGCACGAACTGGTTGTCTTCCCGGCGTATAAGCTGCGACCGGCTATTGGAGGGAAGATAAGCTTCGATCGCCCTGCGGATCGTTGCGTCGTCCACTCCGAAATGCTTACCTGCCGTGACAGCGGCCAATACATTGGGCAGGTTATAATCCCCCACCAATTGCGTATGTATGTCTCCGGTATCTGCGCCTTTCGTCATGCTTACGGTGAGAAAGGGTTCGCTTTGCCGCAGCTCGCCCGTGAACTGCGCGTCGCGGGTCCCATAGGTGACGATATGGGCAATGCCCCGGCTCATCTCCCGGAGGTAATCATGATCCCATAATACAAAGGCCGTTCCGCCTCCTGCGCGCAGGCTGTCATAGAGCTCGCCTTTCCCTTTCTTCACCCCCTCTGGTCCCCCGAAACCTTCCAGGTGTGCCTTTCCCGCATTCGTGATCAGGCCATGCGTGGGCAGGGTATAGGCGCAGTAACCGGCTATTTCCAGCTGGTGGTTGGCGCCCATTTCTATGACGGCGAATTGCGCGTCCTTTTGTACGGACAGGATGGTGAGGGGCACGCCGATATGGTTGTTCAGGTTGCCCTGCGTGGTGTATACCTTATAACGGGAGGAGAGGACTGCATGGATCAGCTCTTTCGTAGTGGTCTTGCCGTTGCTGCCCGTGATCGCGATAAAGGGAATAGAGAACTGGCGGCGGTGATGGAGGGCCAGGGCCTGCAAGGTCTCCAGGGCGTCGTTGACCAGGATCAGACGGGAATCGTAGGTGACATCTTTTTGCGGGGCCGGGCTATCCTGCTGCGGGACCGGCGCTTCGTCGATGATGGCGTAGGCGGCCCCTTGCTCCAGCGCCTGTGCGGCAAATCGGTTGCCATTGAAATTAGGGCCTTTGAGGGCGAAGAACAGGTCGCCTTCTTTCAGCTTGCGCGTATCCGTCTGTATGGACGGATATTGTAAATAGACCTGGTAGAGTTGTTCGATCGTCATAGTACTGGACTGCGTGGTGATGTAGTAGCTGCAAGCTAATATAAAGGCCGGACTTTTTTAGGGTCCGGCCTTTATGTTGGCTAAAAACTTATAGTGTGAGGACTATTGCTTTCTCGAATTCTGCCTTCTGGCTTTGTAATTGATACCCGTCTTGCGTCCGTTGCCAGCGGGGCTGCCCACACGGTCCATGGCGCAACGGAAACCGATGGTCGCATTGGCCTGGTCTTCTTCCAGGAAGCGGCGTGCGCCGGGGCTGAGCCAGTAAGCGCGGTCATTCCAGCTGCCACCTTTTACTACCCTTGACTTGTTGCTGATCAGGGTCGTTTTACCGTATCCGTAAGCGATGCCGGCGATGGTGGAGTCACCGTCAAGATAGTTGATCACGTCACCTTTCTGGTAGTTACGGCGGTTCTTACTTTCTTCGTCCGTTACATTCCTCATTTTGATACGGCCCAGGCTATCCCTTTCGGCCTTGTTCTCTTTACCGAGGTCGACGGTCTCGAATTTATTACCACGATAGGGAGCGACGTCATTTACGTCTTCCGTAGACAGGGGACGATATACGTCACCGACCCACTCGCTCACGTTACCGGACATGTTATAGATGCCAAAGCCATTGGGGAAGAAGGAAGTAACAGGGGCTGTATAGACGGCGTTGTCATTCAGACCGCCGGCCACACCCATATTATCACCGGAACCTCTCTTGAAGTTGGCCATGAAGGTACCCTGCCAGCTGCCATGACGGGTGTCACGGAGGCCGTTGACGTTATTGCTCCAGGAGTAGACCTGTTTGTTGGCGATCAGCTCTTCCCCGCGTTTCTTGTCGTTCTTGCCGGGTAAAGGGTTCTGGTTGATATATCCCAGTGCGGCATATTCCCATTCTGCCTCGGTGGGCAGGCGATAAGCCGGCAGCAGGATACCATCTTCGAAGGTCACCTGCGTACGGGGGGTACCATTGGGATTCTTTAAAGGGTTCTTTTTAGACTTGGCGCCTTTGCCGGGAGTAGGCTGGAACTCACCCATCAGGTAAGCCTTCGTATTGAAGTTCTCCTGGCCCAGGCCCTGCAGGTTCTTTACGGCGTTCTTATTGATCAGGTCCTTATCGAGCAGCGCTTTTTCATTCACGCGGTCCGTTCTCCACAGGCAGAAATCATGCGCCTGCCTCCAGTTCACTCCTACCACGGGGTAGTAGTTATAGGAAGGATGGCGGAAATAATATTCCACCAGGGGTTCGTTATAGGCCAGCTGGCTTCTCCAAACCAGGGTATCCGGTAAGGCGGCTTCACGGACGGTCTTATATTCGTCGGCGTCGAACACGAGGTTGAGCCAGTAGAGGTATTCGCGATAGTGGATATTGGCCACTTCCGTCTGGTCGATATAGAAAGAGTTGACGGTCACACGCCTGGGAATATTGTTCCAGTCGCTCATCACGTCCTCCTGGGTAGCCCCCATGGTGAAGGTACCACCCTGCACGAATACCAATCCGGGACCGGTATGTTGCTCTTTTTCTTTGGAAACCTGGAAGCCTCCCATTTTCGAATCGTTGTAATTCCAACCGGTAACAGTGGACTGATCCGGTTTTTTCTTACAAGATACCGCGACGAGCGATACACAGGATGCCAGGATTGCTAGGTTTTTCAGATTCATATTTAACGCTTTTAGCCGTAATTTGTAAAGAGGATAAACGTGTTTTCGGGGCAAATATTGTATTAAAATACGGGTGGAACTTATCCACAGTTGCCCCGGGTCGCTAAGATAAGACGTTTATCCTATCCGCGGGTGATAATTATCGCGGTGGAGCCTGTATAAGTAACTGTATGAGAAGGATTTGGCTTTTATTGATCGCTTTTTGGCTCCTGGCGTCCCCGGCCGGGGCGCAGCGTGTCTATAAGCCCTCTTCCGTACTGGCTTCCGGCGCTTGGTATCAGCTGGCCATCAGGGCCCCCGGGATCTACCGGATCGACCTCCCTTTTCTAAGGTCTTTGGGTATTAAAGCCGATAACCTCCCGGCTGCCTCCATCCGCCTCTATGGGAATGGCGGAGACATGCTCCCGGAGGCCTGTAATGGACCCCGTACGGACGATCTTCAGGAGATCGCCATTGAAGCGCAGGATGGCGGGGATGGCGTCTTGAATGGCAATGACTACCTCCTGTTCTATGCCCAGGGACCCCATCCCTGGCTAAAGGATTCCCTCAACCGCCAGTTCCGGCACCGGAAGAACCTGTACAGCGAGGAATCCTTCTATTTCCTGAGCGTAGGGGGCAGCGGACGGCGGATCCCCGACCAGGCTTCCCTGCCCAACCCGAATACGGCCGTCAATAGTTTCGACGAGCGGGCCTTTCATGAGCTGGATACCGTCAACTTCCTCAGCAGCGGCAAGAGCTGGTACGGAGAAGAGTTCGCCAATAATCCCGGGGCCTCCGTCACCCGGGCCTTTCCCTTTGTGCTGCCCCAGCTGGATAGCAGCCAGCCCCTCACCCTCCGTACCTCCTGTATGGCCCGGTCCATCGGCATCGGCAGTCATTTTGCCATCACCGCGGGCGGGTCGGCCGTCGCCGGACTGGATATCCCGCCCACCACGGACGGGAACTTCGATGTTTTTGGCAAAGAAGGGGCCCTCAGCAGTCCTTTCCATGTGGCGGGCTCCTCTTTTTCCCTGGCCTATCAGTTTACCCCCGGCAGCTTCAACGCGCAGGGCTGGCTGGACTGGCTGGAGGTCTCCGGCAGGCGGCTGCTTTCCCTGGAAGGTCAGCCACAGCTCCTTTTCCGGGACTGGGCCAGCGTAGGCAATGGCCGTATCGGATCCTTCAGCATCCGGGGCGCTGACGAGGCAACGGAGGTATGGGATATCACGGACCCCGCTGCAGCTGTCCGTATCCAGGGCAGTCTTAGCGGCGGCACCTTCCTCTTTTCGGCGGACTGCGGCCTCCTGCATGAATACGTCGTTTTCAGACGGTCGGCTTCCGGCGCCGGTCTCCTCTCTGCAAGGGCCGTCGGCGCTCTTGACAACCAAAACCTGCATGCGCCTTCCACCTCTCCGCCGGGCCTTATCATTGTCACGGCCCCCGCTTTTTTATCGCAGGCCCAGCGCCTTGCCGGCTTTCACCGTCAGCAGGACCGGCTCAATACCCTTGTGGTCACCAGCGCGGAGGTCTATAACGAATTTGCCGGCGGCAGCCCCGATCCTACGGCCATCCGGGATTATATGAAAATGTTCTATGACCGCAGCGGCGGCGACAGCTCGAAAAGACCCCGTTACCTGTTGCTGCTCGGGGCCGGCTCTTTCGACTACAAGGACAGGCTGAAGGGGAATACGAATTTCGTACCGGCCTATGAAAGCCAGTCTTCGCTGGATCCCCTGAATACCTATACTTCGGACGATTACTTCGGGTTCCTGGACGACAATGAGGACGTCAACAATATCAACGGCACGAACCTGCTGGATCTCGGCATCGGCCGCATCCCTGCCCGTACAGTGACGGAAGCGGCCTCCATCGTGGATAAGATCCTCCATTATGCGGACCCGAAGACCCAGGGGCCCTGGCGCAACGAAGCGGACCTGATCGCCGATGACGGTGATCAGAACCTGCATTTCAATGACGCGGAGACGTTCGCGGGCACGCTTACCTCCACCAGTCCCGCCCATAACCTGGACAAGATCTACCTGGACGCCTACCAGCAGCAGAATACGCCGGCGGGCGGGCGTTACCCTGCCGTCAACCAGGCCATCAGCAGCCAGCTCTATAACGGGGCTTTCGTCTGGAACTATACCGGTCATGGCAGCAGCACCCGTCTTTCCAACGAGGATGTCCTGGACCAGACGATCATCAATGGTTTCAACAACCCCGATAAGCTGCCCCTCTTCATAACGGCCACCTGCGATTTCACCCCCTACGATAACCCGCTGGTGCCTTCCATCGGCGCCAACCTGCTCCTGCGCCCGAAGACGGGGGCCATCGCTCTCATGACCACCACCCGGCTGGTATTCGCCTTCAGCAATAAGACCATCAACGATAACTATCTCCGGGTGGCTTTTACTCCCAGGGCCGACGGCTCCTACTATAGCCTGGGAGAGGCGGAGAAGCTCACGAAGAACCTCACTTACCAGACGCAGACGGACGCCGTGAATAACCGGAAATTCACCCTCATCGGAGACCCTGCCCTGACCCTCGCTTTTCCCCGCTATAAGGTGCAGACCAGCACCATCAACGGCAAGGCGGTCGGCGGAGGCGGTCCGGGAGGGCCCGGAAGCCCGGGCGCGGATACGCTTCGTGCCCTCGGGCAATACAGCATCGGAGGCGTGGTCACGGATCCCTCGGGAGGAGCGTTGCCTTCCTTCAATGGCACCCTTTACACCACCGTCTTCGACAAGCCCAGGACCCTGACGACCCTGGGCAATAATCCCGGGAGCCTGAAAGCGCCTTTCCAGGTGCAGGATAATATCCTCTACAAGGGGAAGGTGCAGGTGATCAACGGCGCTTTTACCTTTTCCTTCGTCGTGCCCAGCGATATCAACTATCAGTATGGGAAGGGGAAGATCAGCTATTATGCGGGAACGGGAGTAGCCTCCGCGGCTTCTCCCGCCGGCGAGGACGGCAACGGGGTCTTTACCAACTTCCTCGTGGGAG
>Ga0307517_10002962_pt1 | contig 26827 bp, 12 predicted proteins | sample 23_EM_MG_FD_194515 | JGI IMG/M metagenome (GOLD analysis project Ga0307517, IMG submission 194515) | Populus trichocarpa ectomycorrhiza microbial communities from riparian zone in the Pacific Northwest, United States - 23_EM | ecosystem: Host-associated > Plants > Roots > Unclassified | place... | reverse complement strand
TCGTGCCAATCACCTACTATATATATAGTAGGTGATTGGCACCACACCCAACTTTAGATTACAGAAGGGTGTGTTACATGCATAAACATAGCATGGTCATTATATATATATCGTAGGTGATTGTCACAACACCCAACTTTAGATTACAGAAAGATATATATATAGGTACAACATATGCACTAAGTTAGGTGAATATCAATATCAATATAAAATGATCATGTTATGTTTATGCATGTAACACACCTTTCTGTAATCTAAAGTTAGGTGTGGTGCCAATCACCTACGATATATATATATATATATATATATATATATATATATATATATATATATATATATATATAATGGATAATTGTAATTTAGATCAAATAGTACAAACTTGACTATAGGATAGTATATGACCAAGTAGAGAGACATGGATGTGATCTTATATGGTCTGAACAACTCTATTTTTTTATTGATCTCTCAATATCAATTTTGTTTCCCTAAAGGGATCGAAGTATAGTTGTAATTAAGCTTGTTATAAAGTAATATAAGACTATTAATTAGATTTTACTTGATAGTTTAAAATTTTAAATTGGGGTGATTCTTAATACAACATTAGAGTTTCAATGATTGAGCAATTACAAGCTCGAATCTCATTATTTTCATTCCTTTTTATTTAATTAAATTAATAAAAGTAAGCATAAGATAGTGCTTAATCCTCTATTATACTATGTTGTAAGATTAAACACATCAAAATATAGCCATTCATAGTTATGTTGTTTGAATTAAAATTATATTAAAGATTTACTTAAATTGAATATTTTCTTTGAAAAAAATTAATAAATTGCTTAAGAAATAAATTACTTCTTTGAAAAACACACAAATATCATAAATAACATAACTAAAAATGAAGCAACAATAAAAATATTATATTTTTTTAATAAATAGAACTGCTAAATCATTTAATTGAGACTCATACAAATTGAGAATTAATATACTTAAAATAAAATAATTGAGATAAGTTAATTTTAATTTTTCTTTTTAAATAAGTAGAACTACTAAATCGTTTAATTAATTAAGATCCATACGAGTTGAGAACTAATATACCTTAAATAAATTGGAGGCGGTTGTGCTCCCGAGGGGGCGATTTCTTCAAGTGCGTGGTTTCCTTCCGGTTTGGTTTCATGTCATCTTGCACATTTTGCGAGAGGGAATAGAAATCTCTTTGCATTCATGTGAATAGCCTTGTCCAGATTAATCTTCAATCATGTTATCGATCGCACAGCTTAAAGTTGATAATAATGCACCATATTATATATATAAAAAAAAATGGTGAAAACCTGGCGATTTTCTGCCTTTTGCACTCTCTTTCATTGAAAGGTCTGTTGGCATATTAGAAATAAATCGAATTTCAAAATTCAAACCAATCAATCCATGCATTATCCAAAGAAGATACATAGAATCATCACGATGGGCCAACCCAACTACCATGTATATCCATGCTAGCTATCATGGCAATGTTTCCAATCGAACATTATTGGACCTGGAGGAGGATCACTAGGTGACCTCTAAACAGGCAAGCTTGAATCTTTTGTTAGATATTTCTGCAGAGAAAGCCATCGAAGTGCGGAATCAGTGAGCCATCACTCTCATATACATGATTCTTAGGCTCATGGGGGTGGCTCAGCCTAGAACCTAAAATGGATGAAACACCGGTGCTTTTCCACACATGACTATGCGTGGCCTACCATTGGCTATAATCCTTCCAAATAGTTGCCAAATCATGCAAGAAAAAAGGCCCCTATCTAATCTACTCAAGTCAGGCTACAATGATCCACTGAACGTATCTAACTTATGACAAGACGTCTTCGAGTGAACATCCATCGAAGGAGAAACACAATCTAGCTTATTGCTTCCCGATCCGAAATAATATACAGAGCCGCATGGTGTCTCCACAGCGTTTTATAGATGAGAAGTGGCAGATTGTCTAGTCCTGATCAATAAAAAATGACACGTACAATGGGCAGTACGTAGACTTTTCTACTCAAGTTGTATTCTAGCTACTCCATAATGGTAATTAAAATATAATTCATTGAACATTCTATATATCTCAAGACTCAAGTTGACTTGCATTAAAGGGGTACATAACATCAAGTTTACTAGCTAAATCTCTTACCCCCACAAGCTTTAAAGATTGCGATTACTTGAGAAGAAGTGGATATATAAGTTAGCATCTGTGTAGAGCGAGCGTGATCTATGTTTTCCACTCATTCTAGCTCAAACATTTTCTCTGCGGCAGAGATTTCTGTACCCAAAGATTCCCAACTCATTATCAACATGAGGTCAGCCATGAAATTTTGTTCGGCATGATTTGACACTCCAGCAGTTTACTTTTAATTTTCTAAAATTAATTATCCACTAAATACATATATTGTATAGCAATAGCATAAATTCTTATGCATCTTTAACAGCATTTATATTAAGTTAGTGGCAATTGTGATACGCAAGATGGAAGAAAGCTAATTACTATCTCCATTCCCAAAAGAATGCTGTGCCCTAATTGTTTTGTGGCATAGATGGAAGAAAGCTTCAAACTTCTCGGTGATCTCTAAGAGATTCTCGACAATCAAGTCAACTGTACGTGTATGCATCCAGTACACAATTATGAAATTCTATACATTGCATTTACCCAGTTCAATTTTGTATGGGGGGGCCTCTCTCTCTTCGTTTTTTTTTTTTTACAAAAGGATTGTAAAAAAAAGAAAAGGAAACTGGAATTTATTGGGACAGCACAATATTAAAATGAAAGGAAAAAGGATGGTTGGAGTGGAAATCAAAATCAAATCAAATATTTTGGAATTTTCCCACAAAACAAACAATACTAGATTTGTTCCCAGATGCCCAGGATGATGCTCAAATCCACCTAAATATAGCCCAAGGAGGAGGCCTATAAGCCATAAAGCTGACCATTTGATTCCGTTTTTGGAACATACGGCGGAGTGTGGTTGTATTCTTAGAACACTGAAAATAGTGATATTGATCCTCAGCCAATCAGCACAAGCATACTGTTGCTCTTGTGGATATACTCATGTTTCACTTCCATCCTCCTTGTCTAAATTTCTTCCACTCCAAACCTTGTTGTAAAATTCATAAAAACACTCTAGTTCGAATACACATTTCAGTAAAATCATCATTTTTTTCATTATTAAATTGATATTTTTCATTATTAAATTGACTTGTTGATTCATCTAAGATTTTTTAAATATTAGCAATCATAGAATGCAATGAGTTGATTCCAGATATCACAATTTTTTTTGCATAATTAAAAAAAATTAATAAAGTAACACAGTGGAAAAAATATTTGAGGATATATATAGCACAGTTTCACACGCAGATGGAAATTACGACACACGAGTCACAGATGTCATCTGTGACTCTTATTTCATATTTGTCATCGACGGCTTCATTTAAAATTTATACCCAAAGAGCCTTTCTCCCCCCCTGCCGCAAAACACACCCACAACATCACAAGATCACCTCATCCGTTTTTCAACCAAATCAGCCACCACCGATCACCATCCATATTCTACATTTAGAGGTATATTGAACGTTTTTCCTCTATCAATTTGATGCAATTTATGCTAATTTGATTTTATAGAATGTTAGGGTTTTGAATTAGGGATTAGGTTAATTAGATATAATTCGAGTTAATAATTATGTTGTTTTGTAAAATTATAAATGATTTTGGGTTGTTGATTGTGCATTAACAAAATTATTTTGTAAGAGTTAACGTTAATTTAGGTTAAATTATGGATTATACAAAATTACTTATAGAATAATAATATTAGCTATGAAATACATGAATTTGATTGATAATTTTGTTATGGTAATGAAATTTGATTAATGTAGGTGTTCGCCGGTTAATTTGATGAATTTAGGTTTTAGCTGATTATATTACCGTTATGGTTTTGTTGATCAATTATACACTTTGATTACCCCAATATATTAATAAATTAAAATTATATTTTGTTGTGTTGTTTAACATAATTTCTGGTAATTTTAAAATATTATGCTTCCATTATGGTACCATTGTCAATACCGACAATGCTATCATTTATAATGGAGGAAACTATGAATTCTTAACTGCTATATTAGACATAGTTATCTAGAATGTTATGTAATCGACTTAGTTAGAATATCTAAATACCTTAAGATGACATTTGCATAGGGGATATCACCAAAGGTCTAATTCATGGGAAATTTCAAAATTAAAAGGACCACACATATATTAGAACCCTCTTGTTTACAATGTCATCGTCAAATTGATTTAGATCTAGTTATCGAGGTGATGTTGACAATTATAAAGAGGGATTGAAGTGCTGGCATTGCAACAATTCAAGGTACTATAGAGAGGGGTTATGAGCATGAAGTTTCCTATTGGAAGCTATGGATGACTAAACAAAAAATATTGGAGCGGTTATTTGGTTCACATGAAGAATCGTTTCAAAACCTACCTATAATGCTACAGGCCATCAGAATCCAAGAATAAGTGTCACTTAGTATAATAAAATGGTTGATGGTAATAAAAAAAAATTGGGAGAACATTTTGGGCATTTTGTGCTCCAATTGATGGGTTTCAATATTGTTGTCCTCTAATTCATATTGACAATACTCACTTTTATGGTAAGTACAAGGCAAAGTTATTGGTTATAGTTGCTTATTATGCGAATAATAGAGTTTATCCATTGTATTTTGATATTGTCAAAGAAAAGACGAACAATAATTGAAGCTGGTTTTTAGATTTGCTTCGTCGATATGTGATTCGTAGTCATACTAGGTTATGCATTGTATCAGATAGACATGTAGATTAAGAATTCCATGGCATGGATTTTTCCTGAGCCTATCAGATATCATCAATATTGTTCACGACACTTTGTGGGTGACTTCAATACCATGTTAAAAAATATTGCTTTGAAAAATATATTGCATGGGATGTGTACAAATACTTCTAAATAGGAGTTTGACATTTTATATGAGCATTTGGTGGAGACTGATGATGCAATCAAAGCATGTCTAGAAGTAGAACCTAAATAAAAATAAGCACTGACATATGATTTAGGTGGTCGTCGTTATGGAAATATGGCCACGAGTTTATCAAAGGTTTTTAATAATGTTTTCAAAAATATATGTGGCTTGCTTGTATCGGATATAGTGAAGATAATCTTTTTTAGGTGTAATAAATATTTTGTGAAGTGTAAAGAAAATGTTGAAGATTTTTGGAGTCATGATATAATGTGGTCTTCAAAGGTCCTAGCTGAAATACTTGTTAATGCGACAACTTCTAAATCATATTTGATATTAGAGGTGAGATATTTCAGTCTAAGACACCTCTAACAACTAGTGTTACAAGAGAAGTGTGAGAAATGATTAACATCAATGAAGTAACTTATACTTGTGGGAAATGACAATTGTATCATCAACCATGCTCACACCCAATTGCATGTTGCACTTTATAAAATATAGATTATGTGCAATTTATTGATGATTTCTATTCCAACTTGAAATACAAAAATGCATATAGTCCTTGTTTTCAACCCTTATCCAATACACCATTGTGGCCTGCATATAGTAGTCCAAATATATATGGATGTCGAACCAGATGATGAATGGATAAAGGTTGAAGGAAATCCACTCATTTACATAATGAGATGGAATCTAGAGAGGAGAACTCGTTGAATATATATGGCATATACAGTTAAGGGGGTCATAATAGAAAAACTTGTGAAACTAAATAACGTATGTTACCTTTTATATTTGTTTTAAATTATGTAAACTTTAATTATTGTTTTTAATTCAACTATATGGATGATCAATTGTATTTCAAAGGCTAATAATTTGTTATATAGGACCTCGAGGAATTGGTTGGTGATTCATGCATTTTACTTAGATATTTGGGATGCTACGAGAGATCATGTTCTTGAGGATCAGCATCTGATGATTGATATAGATATATACATGAGATGGTATATGTACATTACATGTTGTTTCATTACACCTATCTGGTCATGTTTTTCGAGGCGTCCACCAATCCAATGCATTGTATGCCCCGATATCCAAGATAGAATCGATCGGTATATAATATTTTTTTTACATACAACATTTATTAAATATCATATTAATGTTATTATGGATGATGACTACAAACATGTTTTTAATATATGTATATAAATTTATTACTTGGTACGAGAGGCTCGGAAAGCAGCAATAACTATATGTGAAAGTGTCGATGGGATGAAACGTATTATGGCTACCACTACACTCGATTTATATCATGGTGGGCTCGATTTATATTTGAATTGTGAAAATTGTAGTTTTCTTGGGTAGGGAGTTGATGACAGAATAAATTGTCTTAGGATGAGTCTCTTAGTTGTGTCGCAGATAATATTTGCGACTCGAGTGTGGCAATTGGCATCTGCGACTCTCGAGTGTGTTATGTGCTGATGAAAAACTGGTTGTTTGAATTATGCAAATTATGGTTTTTTTTTTCATGGAGTTGATGGTAGAGGAAATTGCCTTAGTATGAGTCTTTTAGTTGAGTTGCAGATAATATTTGTGACTCAAGTGTGGCAATTAGTATCTGCAACTCTCGAGTCGCAGATTAACAATGTGACTATCGAGTCGCAAATGATAATTGAGACTCTCGTGTTATAGATGTTACATGTGACTCAATATTGTACTAATTTTTTTAAAATGTGCTAAGTTTCACTTTTAAAAAGTATTATGCACCACAATATCAAACACACGTTAATAAGTTATGTTGTACTTATTTTGTTGTTTATATATGGTTCTTACCAAACTTTGTCAGTTGAAACAATTAGTTATACGGTAGGAATATCTTTAAAATATCAAAAACAAATAGTTCATCCTTACCTTTTCTTAAGGAACCAGAAAGTTCTATTTGAATTGATAACATATTTGGGAAACTATAGTTTTTTACTCTATTTTAGCTTCCAAGACCTTTTTTTAATCAATTAGATGAAATTTATAAAGCTATTTTAAAACCTACTTGATTACAAAAATAACATGTCATATAAATGAAAATTTTTTGGATTTTTGAGTGTTATTTAACATGTTAACATCATGTATTACCAAAGTAAAATTATAACCTTAGCCACAACAAGAGATACTACCATATCAAACGGATCTTGAAAACTTTTTTTTTTTTGAAGGGGGAGTTTGACAATGAAATAATTTGGAGTCAACTACATTTGCAATGTTTGTGAGGTAGGACCCTTGCATAGGTACTCTTATCCCTTTTCACAATCATGGTGTATCTCAGCCATTTCACATATGTTTTTTTTTTAATTATTATACAGAATATTAAATTTGGGCGGCATATGGATGCCATGTGAATGGTCATAAAGATTTGTCCTTTTTTTATACATGGAAAATCTTCTGAGTCCTGACAACTAACTTATTTGATTGGTCACGGAATGTTGCAATTAAAAATTACATTGGATTTTTCAAAATTGTTATTGCTTTTTATAATTAGTTTGCTAATCTTGTTTGCTAAATGGTGCTAAGAGTCAATGAAGATAATCATACATATGTGATTGTTTTTAGGTTAAGATTATGACATTGTTTAGGGGATTTTTTTAAAATTAGCACAGTAAGTTAAAATTTTTGGCAGAATAACACAATTTGAAAAAGACTTGGTGAAATAACACACTTTCACCTTGTCGCGCTTCTGAAACGTGAAATTTACTAAATGTCATTATTTCTAAGCGCAACAAGATAATTTTCACACTTCAGAATAGCAAAATTTAAACATGTCACGCTTCTAAAGCGCGATAACTTAACATGTAGCCCCATTGCCAATCCTCTGGCTCAATTGGTCGACCGGTTGATCCAATTGTATAAAATGGTTGATCGTTTCACATAAAAACCATAATATACATATGTTTTATGAGTCAAAATATACATTTTTGTCCAATTTGTGGACTAAAAAACAAACTCTAATTAAAATCTTAAAAAGTTATTGTTCATAGTTGTCCTCTGTTTTTCAGTGTCTATGGTGTAGTCGGGCTTGCGATAATGAGTGATTGTGAGCAGTTAGGTGTGGATCTGTCATAACCAGATGAGAATCTTCCCCATACAGATTACGTGGATGACCTAGCAGATACATTTATGGATCAGTAGGATAAGTCTAGGTCTAAGAGGATTTCTAGTCGCGTCAAACCAGAATTATAGATAAAAAAGGCCATAACTTTTGATCCGATCGTTGAGTTGTGCTCAAATTTTTCCAGGGGTTTTCGGAGGTTGTTTTCCTTATAATGGCTATGAAATCACTACTACGACCGTTGGGTCTTTAGATTTAAAAAATATCACCCTAGGCCCAGATTTTAGTAGTTTTGTGATTTTCTTGTTATTTTCAAACAGGTCGACCGATGTAATTGACCATTAGGAACCGGTCAACTAGATAGTCCTGAATTTAATTGATGTCGCGGTTGTGAACCGTAATCTCAATTACAATTTTGTTGTGGTTCCTAACCGTGTCATTTAATTGATGTTATAGTTCAAAATCGCGACATTAAAAATATATTATTTCACCAAAACTTTTTGTTGTTATGTTAATTCACCATTTATTTTTATTTTGTATTCTAATTGCCCAATTTATCCATGTTTAGGAGTGTAGTTAAACTGTAATTTTTGAAGTTTTTGATTTTTTTTAAGTTTTAAATTAATATTTTTTAGTGTTTTTTTATTATTTTGATTTACTGGTATTAAAAATATTAAAAAATATATTATTTTTAATGTATTTTTAACCAAAAAACACTTTAAAACAAAATTTGATCCACAATGAAAAACACTACAATTTCAAACATAATATAAAATGAGAAAATGATGCATAGACTTACAATTTACATATTTCATCCGCAATGCTATATAATTTAGACACAACATATATAGAAACAAACAAAAAATTATATATATAGTGGAAGTTGATATCTTTGAAAAGTTTGCATACAACATTGTGGAATATTTTTATTTCCAGGTGTTCTATCCCCCAATTCATCTTTTGTTTTAGATAGAGAAAGACACCGATAATAGTTTCCCTTTGGAAAAAAATGTATGCGCAATCACTGCCATCATGTTTAAGGTCAATGCATCGTGGCATAAATCCATGTTGTCGTGGCACAATAATCATTGGATGGCAACAAATAGCAACCATATAATGGCCATATTTTTAAGCATCATCAACCGGAAGTCTCAAGGCACCGGTCGGTATTTAAGAATATCTCAACAGGTTCGCTGCAACTTGTAATGTATGTTGTTGTCCGAAAACATACAATCTCAAGGAGGCAGATCTGGACTATCAATTCTGAACATGTTGTATTAATTACAGAAGTTTCAATATCAAAATATATCTGATTTTTTTCTTGTAAACTTTATGGTTCCTATAGGTAAGAGGGTCGTACACTCATATTGCATGGACCCGATTGAATGAGCAATTGCAATGGTAAGATTGCTAAACCTGTCTACACTCTCTGTTTTTTTTCTTTGTTCATGCACATGTAGAAACTGGAGGAAAAAAAGAGGCAATATCCTTAAGCCAATCTAAGGGTCTATCCAAAAAAAATTAAGACCAAAATCTAATTTGAATAAACATTAATATGATAAAAAAAATACAATCTGAATCTAAAAACTTGAGTTATTATGTAAATTTTCAAGATATAATTTACACAAGGTAAATTCTAATAGAAAATGAAATATGTTACTGGCTAAATTGTTTTAAAATCTTGGTTTTTTCTTGCCTACCCTTCGAGCCCTCTTTATTCTCAAAGGGCATGAAGGATGGATCCAAATATAAAGGAAATCACTAAGGCGGTCTCCTAGCAATTTAGATTGACTTAATGGCGTGTGTTTTTATGCATACATGTGTGTGTATAAAGGCATTCACATCTTATATTCGTTGAAAAACTGGCAAACATAGAGGAATTCACAAATACCAAGTGAAAAAATCATCTAATCAGCTCATCTTTTTGGTCTTGATGAAATGCTCAGAGCACTTCACATTGCAATCCATCTATTCACGTATAGAATATCAATGCATCTAGTTCTTGGAACATGTTCAGCAATAAAATCATTTACACTATCAATTTGTATGGTTTAATTTTCAGGTGAGAGCTTTGAAGCGTCTACTGCAAGAGAAGCGAAGGAGGAAACATGTTTAGATATCGACAGCATAGATGTCCTTAAAGATACCAACAACATCCTCCATGAAAAACCAAAGTCGTCACAGTACATTACAATCCTTCTGCGAGCAGTCTTGGCCAATCCTGAGCAGTTGCCTTAAAATATTGAGCCTAGCAAGTGTGACGGTTGGGATTAGTACGAATGGGATGTTAGAGAATAATATAAATCATAGCTTGGACCTCACCTAACGGTTTAAGCTATTATGTTGAGATGGTTCTTTGACATGGTATCAGAACCTTAATGACCAAACGGTCACGAGTTTGAATCTCATCATCTCCATTTATTTGATAAAAAAAAATTAAGCACAAGGTAATGTGTCATCCCCATTTATTTGATAAAAAAAAATTAAGCACAAGGTAATGAGAGTATGTGCAAGTTTCAAGCCCAAATGCCTTTCACTTGAGGGGGTGTGTTAGAGAGTAATATAAATCATATCTTGAGACCTCACCTAACAGTTTAAGCTATTATGTTGAGATGGTTCTTTGACATGGGACAACCTCCCTCCTTAACCATTGTTTTGGCCATTAGAAGAGTTGTTGCAAGATGGCTTTAATCCATTCCCGATGAGGTAGTTTTTGTTAGAAACACACACCGGCTTGCTATTGGCTTTAAGCATTTGGATTTGAATCCTCTTGCATTGGTCATAACACAATTGATCATGTTTACTAAATTTCTGAAAGATCGTGTGAAACAAATAAAAAAACTGCTCATTGAAATACGTTGTAATTGCAAAGCGAACAACAATGAATAAAAATGATGTTAGCAAAATCGATTTTGTGTGAGCTATAGCAATTGTTACATGGTTTTATATCTTCTGGTTTATTTTGATTTTGAACTAATTAACTATTAAATTATTTATTTATTTATTTACATAATTATGCATTCCAAATTTCAACGGAAGATATCATATTTAACTGTATCAAGTAAAATTATCAAAAGTGCTCTCGTTTTGAAAAGTATTTTTCAATAATTTTAATATACTGATGTTAAAAAACACAAATTATATATGAAAAAAATTATTTTAATTTATTTCTAAATTAAAAAAATATTTTTAAAAAAACATCATACATCACAATAAAATAAAAAAAAGTTAAAAAAATCAATATCATTGTTGGGAAGTGAAAACTTGTATGAATCAAAGCTACTAAGAAAGCCATTTCTTCCAGCCAATTGGAGTTTCATCCATCATAAATCTACTAGTATAGCTGAACTCAGATTTCAGATCGAACTCAAAACGTGGGACTACCATGTATGTTTCTTAAGGTCGGTTACTGCTGAATATGCAAATATCCTATGCATTGTGAAAGTACCTGACATGTTTTAGGGCGTGCAGATTAAGCTACATGCGATGTTTCTCCTGTCTCGAGTGCTTCCTGTTGCTTGCTTCAGCACTCATCACCATTTTCAACGTTTAATCAGACTTAGAAGGTGGGGTTTAGAAACAAAAAATAAAAGACGGGGACCAAATTGACCTTCTTGTGTTAAGATATGTACTAAAACAAAACTGCCGGAGACCGGGACAGGACATGTATTAATTTAGACAGCCAGATCCAGCACACAGAATTTAATGGATGCAGTGTATCATTCCAGAAAATTCCGACCATCGACAAATCAATTAACGAGTCAACTCAATCGATCATGAGCAGTTTTTTTTTTACCTCAGGCCCACATGGGTGATCAGGGAGATAAAGAAAACATGGAAATGTTGGGATGCCACTAGCCAGATTACTGCACAGGTGCTCGCCCCGCCATGATTGATTGCTCGCACGGATTCGATCACCTCGCAGGTGTCAAGTGATTGAAACTATAACTTAGTTCAATTATAATTTTAAAAGTGTGAGATTAATTAATATAAATTACAGTTTTAAATGAATTTTATTGGAAATTCTCTTTTAAAATCTTGATTTAAAAAGAAATTTGGAATCATAAATGTAAAAGTTATTACAATGCCACGTAATATTCCAATACCAGGCAGCATGAGTTTTGAAAGGTCACTTTCTGATAACTTGAGTGGTTCTTCAATGCACAAAGAGTTTTTCATTTTCATAGCTACCATATAGCTTTTAGACTGCTTTCAGTCTCGTACAAGTAGTTGTTCGGTTCTTATCGCCTCCCTCTGTGTCTGGCATTGAGTTCATATATTATCTATGAAAACATCAAGAAATACCCAATCAAGATGAATTGTGAGTGTCTGTCTCGTAATGTTTTGATTGTTGAGATATATATATATATTTTTTTTTTGTTTATATTAGTACTATTTCAGGTCAGTTGTTGTGTGTGTCGTTGGCTGGATCAATTTTATTTTTAAATATAAAAAAAAAATACTAAGAGTGTGGAGTTTTTTTTTTCATTGCTATTAAATCCAGGTAAGTAAGGTAAATCTTGAAATTTCTTGACCTGACGCTTTGCATGGCATGAGTTTTCAATCAACTAAACTATATAAGAGCTAACAGTATATGAATCGGTTGATGTAATTGGTTCAAAGAAAATTTAGATGATCAATAAAAGTATAAATCTATTTATTTAAAAAAAGTGAGAAGATTTTCTTAAAAAAATATTAAAACGATAGCATATTGGATGAACCTGGTCACACATGACTTGGTTTATGAATTTAATTAGGTTTAATAATTGAACTAGTTCAGTTATGAAAAAAAAAAACTAAATTAAATTTTTTAAAAAATCAACTATTACAATCCAGGTTGATTTGTAAAGAATGCACAGTTAAAATGGGAACAATGAAAACGTCACTTCTTTTAGCTTTATACTTAATTATTTTTTATAATGCTAAATTAGAGTAGATTTAAGATTAAAATAAAGGGAATTAAGTGTTATTAACAAATTAGAGGTAAAATTATTTAAGACAAAATACTATAAATCCTTTTCAATTCTGAAACGACCCCATAAAAAACACAAAAAATAAAATCTAAAATTACAGAAAAAGAATACACATTTCTTGAAGGTATTTGATGATCATAGAGATAGGATGGCTGCAAACTTTTACTAAAACCCACTGAATGATTGCTTATTTATTTAATGGGCTTGTTTTAAAACTCAGAAACGGGTTGGTCTCTGGATGAGCATTGAGCTGGGTGTTCAGAGTTCATCAACAGGCTTGATGGGCTTAAGCCACCATCTCAGGGGTCCAGATTGGGCTGGGCTTTAGGCCCTATGCAAAGTCAACCCCTCTAAAATAGGTGACTGCTCCCGCTAAAATAAGTTGGCTAAATTACCCAATATAACCTTGGACTTTCTTTAAAGCAAGCTCTTTTTGTCTAATTTTATGTTCTCTCTTAGTTTTTGATTGCAGGTGATAGTTTATCAACACGAAAAACACTTATTTCGGGGGAAAAATGAAATATATACGTAAGAGTATAATATGGGCTTGTTAACATCGTTGGCCACCGTCAATAATTAACAGCAGCGCTTCTCCCTCACGCGCCTCCACCATTGACCAGCATCAGCCATGAATAGCAGTCTCCAACGCTGAAGGACGGTTCGGTTGTTAACCCTTTTAATCAAATCATTCCAATGAAATATGTGAAAACAGGAATTGCCAACCTGAAAATTTCATTTTAGCTGGGTGGGTTCCCATCGTTTCTCTTACACCTAGCCGTACGCCAATAAAGTGGCATGGATGCCATTTGTTTTCTTCCTTCTCTGCATGTCTACGCATCCTAGTTTTTTCGCCTTCCCTTCATTAAATACCTCAAGCTTTGTTCTGATCTTAGTAATCTAATCTCTAACAGGATGAGACATGAGGGCATACAGTAGAATCACTGATAAACATTGGTGTGATGTAAGTGTTTTTGTGTTTGTCTTAGCTAGGATATACTAATAATTACTAACAGCAATGTTCAGAAAGAAAGAAATGATAATAACAGACGCCACCCAACTTTTATCTTTAATACTCTTGCTCTTGCATTAGCAAGTTAATTGCAGGAGCTGGCATTCTTTTTTCTGGTTTTCTCAGATAAAGAGCCCCCAAATTACGATGTCTCACTTTGCGACAACCAGGCCTATGTTTGAATCAGTTGGAGAAATTGCCAATGGAGCTTCTCAAAGGACGGGATAGTTCTAGGGTTACTCAAATTTCTAGTGAAATATGCAAATAATTTGGAACCTCACCTTTCCCACAAGATGTTGCTGCAGCGAATGCCAGCGATACAGGGCCATAAGAAGCCCCAACTGTAGTTAGTATTTTTAGTCGGTAACATTTTCTTTTCGTTTCTTTCTCTTTTTTTAGCCAAGAGAAGCAGATTAATTACAGTTTTAGAAGATTACTTGTGTGTGGATGGTTTGTGCCTTGCCAGCACAGTGGGCTTCCCATGGTTCGACTCTAAAACCTTTACTTGTCGGTTATTTAGAAGATCTGGAAGCCAATTTTCCTGATTAATTCAAATGCTAGCTGCCGATTTAAGTTAGTTCAACAAGATCAGAAGCTCGCATTTGTGCTGCCAAATTATGAGAACGAGGGAGAAGCAAACATGGCTGGCAGTGAAAGTGCAAGGAGAGGGGCTCGTTGCGTTTGGGTTTCCAAAATCCCACATGGAAAGCAAAGGAAATAGCCTGTCAGCAAATGCTCTATATAATGCTATGCAGATAGCTGTGGAAAGGCACGCAGCCGCGTGGTGAGCACAGAGCGAACTATTCTTTCGCCTTTTACTAAAGAATACCGTGTGCTCGCCGCAGATAGCGGCATACGCCTATTTTTGGAGGGCTCTCTTCCTTTGGTAAGGCCCTACACAATCCTAGTGTAATAACGGCATGCGCCTATTTTCTCCTGAGAACTGATGGCACAATCAAGCAGATCGGGGAGTTACAGCGATAAAAGCTCCTAGCGATCATAGCAGTCAGCCACTTTGCTGGCAGTACTTGCAGCAGGGAGACAAGACAATATCATAAAACGGGAGCTATTCCACAGTCCGCCTGAGATGATGAATTAACTGCTTTAAACACAATCGAGGAGTCTTTTCATACACTCTGCTATCCTGACTGTTAGCATTCTTCGAGTAGATTAATTAGCCTTCACATTAGGACACATTCTTAGATAAAAATCAACAAAAGAACAAGCGTTATATGGGAGTCACACAAAAATCTTCCAAATTTTATTGTTTTTTAGTCTCCGAGTGTTTTTAGTTTTGCATCATAAGCTATACTAAGTTTTATTTTCATACATAAAAGCTCCCACCGGGCTTCTAACCATCAGACAAAACCCAAACAATGAAACCAGAGTTGTTGGAAATCATGCTCGTGGGAGCTCAAGAACACAACTCCCTTCCCTTTCCCTTCTCAGACCTCTATCACCCGTCGTAGTCCTGTGAGATCATTTCAGTGCTTCATTTCCGATTCCAAAAGCATGCATTAGATCCCCTCCGAATTTGCAATGAAACAAGAATGAACATTTTGATTAAATGAACTAATCATCCACCTCTTCCCTCTCCCTAGGTACAGCTCCGAATTGTTTAACTAAAATGTCCACAACCAAAGGCACCAAGTCCTTGCATGGAACACTTTTCTTATAAAGCTCTCCCAAATGTGAGTCACTCCCAACTCTTCCTCCTACGTACACATCTGCTCCTTCACAGATTTTCCCATTTTCATCTCTTGCCATGCAACCCATGAACCCAATATCGGCAACTTGTACCTGCCCACAGGTATTAGGACAGCCTGTCCAGTGCATTCTCACTGGTTTAGACACCGACACTAACCTCTGCACCTCCTCAGTTACCTTCATGGCCCTAGCCTTTGTTTCAATTATTGCTTGCCCGCAAAACTCTTTGCCAGTGCATGCTACCAACCCTTGCATGAGAAGAGGTGGCTCAGGTGAGAACCTGTCTTTTAATAGAGGTTCTTTAAGTAGGGCTTCAATCTTTGAGTCCTCAATGTTGGGAATTATGATGTTCTGCTCCACAGTGAGTCTGAGTTCGCCAGTGCCATAAATATCAGCTAAACGAGCTAGCTCATCCATGTCATCTGCTTGGACGCGACCGACAGGAATGTGAAGACCTGCATAGCTAAGGCCTTCTTGCTTCTGTGGATGGACACCGAAATAGTCCCTCCTTTCCCATTGCTTTTGAACCAAATCTTCAGAAGATTCTCTCTCTAGCTCTTGACGTGGCATTCTTTTTACTACTTCTGACCTGAATCCTTCAATGCCCTGGATTTATACAGAATCCCCGATTTGATCAGAGAGGTCTATGATTAAAGATAATGAACTTCGAAAGGGGAGTGAATGATGCATTAAAAGATGAATGATTACTCACAAGCTCGTCGATCAGCCACATCATTCTAGTCTTTTGCCTGTTCCCTCTGGTGCCAAGATCTCTGTAGGCCTCTAACACTGCTTTGCAAGATGGGAGCACATCATCAGCTGAAACCCAAGCATCAAGAGGAATTGCCTCAGCACATCGCTTGGGACTAAAGAACCCACCAACCAGCAAATTGAATCCAAACCGCCCGTCCTTCATGGCAGGCATGTAAGCAAGATCATTGATATGAGGATGCTCATAAAGATCATGAGAACCCACGACACATACATTCCACTTCCTTGGCCTGCAAAGATAGAGAAAAGGCTAAGGTCACTGAAAACAACTCGGCATTTATTGCATTTATGCTACCTAGATTTATATATCGTATTTTATCTCCTCTGGTTCAGAAAATGTCTCCCCGTGTAAATGACCTATATGGTGCCATAGCATTGTCGATTTAGGATTTTAATACTTCATCTCAAATGATTGGACAAATACCCACCAGTAAAGCACAAAACATAATTACCATTTATAGAGCACAAGTGCTACAACTCCCATTTCTTTACTGTTGTATTATGATATGATCCAATAACTAATGAACTTCTTTGCAACTTTCATATGCAAAGCTCTTTACTTGAAACTTTGGCATCAAAATTGAAAATTGATTTGGTTATTAGAAAGCTAGAGAACAATCTGATAATTTCCTCCAAATCATTGGAGATTCTCAATCAATACCCCCCCTCGTTTATTCTTGATTTCGAGCTTCTCACTAAAGCCACTACAAGGCATTTAAATTAATATGACCAAGTTCAATTCCTTGTGCAATTCGCTCATCATGTCAAGCTCGGATACTTAAAAAAAAATTGAGGAAACTGAAAACTTACAAGTTAGTGAACTCAGGATTTCCACGAGAATTGGCAGTGATAAATTGGGACAACAAGTTGGTATAAGGTCTGGTATCAACAATCTCATCCGGATCAATTCCTGCAAGCGGATTTCCGACGGGGTTTCTCACGTTGTCCATGCCACTCTGCAGGCTTGTCAGACCAACTTCAGCTAGACCCCTTAGTATTTCTGGCACATCAGGCAACACCACTCCACGAATTTGCCAGTTTTGTCTTGTTGTTACATCTGCACAGCCATCTTTCCCATATTTCCTGATCACGCTTGCCAAGTATCTTGTTTGTGCACTTGTTGTTACCCCATTTGGTAGCTTTAGTCTCATCATAAATCTACCATCTGATCATCAAACATCAAAAAACAATTTACAACAAAGGATCTTAATTCGTTAACATAAATATATTATAACTTTGCAACCTCAAACTTACATTGGTGCTTCCTTCTGTGAAAGAGACCGAGCCACTTGAGTCTAACATCAATATCATCTTTAGTGCTCTTCTCTTTGTCAATCTCTTCCATCGACAATTTAGCAAGCTCCTCGATCCCATTTTCCATGAAAAGCTTCATTGGCTCTTTCTCTATCTTCACTTTCTCTTGAGGATTAATACCTTGCCTAAACTTCTCTTTCAACACATAGTATCCGTCTTTCTTCTCCACTCTAGGTTCCAACCTCCCTGCATCCACCCCCGTCTCCGCTGGCTGAGCCACTGTGGGAGGTCCAGCAAAGAGTCTTGTTCTTGGTCTTGCAGAGGAGCTTGGAACTGTGGGTGACAATTGTGGCGTGAGAAAACGAACTGAAAGTGATGACATAATGATGGTAGATAGTTTCTAGAGAAGTGTGGATTTTTGTTAGTGTTGTAGAGAGAAGTAATGGTGGTGAGAAGGAGGAGAGAGGGCATTTTGTAGATGATGTATGGGACCTTAGGAGGAGAGGAGAGGGCTGTTTTTCTTCCTGAAGGAGGGGACTCTTGGGAGGTGCCAAGGGTCATCTAATTTGTTTGTTTAGTAGAGGTCGGAACTAGGGAAGATGATAGTTGATTTATTTTTTTCAAACAAATATATATATATATATATATATGGAGATCATGTTAAGATGCTTAGCATGAACATCTGATTGGGCATATTTGGCGGTGGATAATTTTGGAGTCCAAACTACTGAAACTTGTATGCCTTGTGCAAAAGAAAACAAAACTCTATTAAACCCTTCTTATTTCGTGTTAAATGGGATACCTAAGCCTTGAATTGATGAAATTTGAGCTTTGAACATCAATTACGATGGAGGATGAACTTTTAGAGAAAAAAGGTTGTTTTTTTTTTTTATGAATTACGTTCATGTGACATCCATATTCATATTCAATTCTATCTTATTAACTTTTTGTCTTTTTATTTATGATTTTTTCTGTATTAATATCAAAAACTAATAATTCTTGATGATTTTAATTGAAAGTCGTAAAAAAATATATATCAAAGATTTATAATTCCTAATGGTTAGTTGTTGAATAACCATGACGAAAAAAAATTACAGAACATATCATATTTGTGAAAAGATGGATGAAAAGATTCCCTTCATAAAAAAAAAAGTGTTAAAGAACTAGTATATTATTTTTATTTGTGTTAATTGTTGTTATTAAAAATTTTGGTAGTATAACTCAAGATAAAGTGACCCACACAAAGATATTGTTTTAAAAATCCAAGTTGGGGTAGCGCTCACAAAGATATTAGAGACCCATAATAAGAATAGTCCACACATATAGAATGTTCGTAAAGGATGATTGTTGACTAAGACCGAGAATGAATTTCTTTCGAGCCCTAGAAGAATGATATAGGAAATGTTTTTAGAAAAATAAATATGTTTTTTAGTTAATTTTATTTTTTATTTTTATTTTTTTATTAATTATTATTAGGTTTTTCTAGTTTTTTTATTTTAATGGAATAACTTTTTTTATTTTTTTATTCAATATTAGTAAAGTTTTTAGTTTTTTTATATAAAAAGCTTCAATAGTTTTTGATAAGCAAACACTTACAAAATTTGAATATCTTAAATGCCTACTTGTAATAATTATAGCGTTTCTAGTCCTCAAGGGTTTTCGCTTCTCCAAGCTGTCAAATTATCAATTATTTAATAGTAATGCCTTAACTCTTAAGTCATTCCAATCCAAATTAAGTCATTATTCCTATCCAAATAATGTTTGTTTTGCAGAAACCTTTGCCTTTAATTACTCAAAAGAATATTAGAATGATGAGAGGTTTGTGGTGTTTGATTTTTCCAGAGGCGAAGACCATGAAAACTGAGACAGTCGTCGAGCAGAAAGTCGCCCCTTTGTTTTTGGCTCAACGTTTCCACAAGCACCACAACAAAGAGCCCTTCATCTTAGAGCGACGCAGAATTGGGCCGGCGCTTAACTTTCGAAAAGAGCCAAGAGACAAGCTCGATTCGCCGCCACAGAAAAGTAGTTGAGCAAAACATGTGGCTTTCCAAGACCCTCCTCCGCTCGATTCGCCACAAGCTTGATCCTAGAGCATGAATTTTTTTAAAAAAATAATCATATGAACGTCCATGGGTAGGCATGCCCATATTCATCATCCATTTTTATATGAATTTCCGTACAGATCTCAATTCAGCTCAGCCCTGGCATTTAGGCGTGGCCGTGTCTAGCTGTGCTTCTGATTATGCTCATAAAAAACTGTAAAAAAGTGTTCACTCGGCATTGAAGCTCAAAATAGCTATATGTTTGAGCCCATCTTAACCGTACATACTACATACAGCCTATATTAAACAACTTGATGGGATTCTCTTGTAAGAACTTCTTGATGGATTCTTTACTCAATGTTAGTGCATACGCTGGAAAACAACTAATGAACAAAATCCATACCAGAGTAGTCAACTTGAATGATATAAATAGGTGTTAATACATACAAAGTCAAACTATAGAATTCACTTGTGTGGTGATAAAATTACATATTCAAATTGAAGAATTATCTTGTAAATTTACCTAGATAAATATAAAAAATCAGAGGATCATAATCATAAATTCATAATCAATTCTAAGAACCCGTTCCAAATATATGAGTAGAGTAGTCAACTTCTTAATCGGGATAAGTATTATGGAGATTTTGATAATTCTGTTTATGGTGAGATAGATGTATAATGTTATTTTTTATTAATTTATGATGTTTATTTCAATGATAATTATATTGATAATAATACCATAATCAATACTATTAACAACAATGATAAAGTCATCAATGGTGTGCTCATTGATGAGTTAATGGTTAAGTATAAAAGTAACATGAGTTCATGTACTCAACAAAAAAAAAATTCATTTAGGCTATTTGAACTATTTTTTTATTACAAGTTTATTATTATCACAAAGATAAATTTGTTCAAAAATCACGTGAATAAAACACATGTTAAAAAAGCAAGTTTGAAGTTTGTAATTTTAATCCAGAAACCAGTGGAAAAGAAATCATTTGTTGATTCATGTTTCTCATGCAAAATTTAACTGGAAGAAATTATAGTTGATATTTAAAATTATTATACATTAAAAGCAAGAAAAAAAAACAGGTTAAAAAGTCTTGATTAGACTTCTATGAGATCGAGACAAAAGTAATTTAAATTTAAATGTCAATTTTTTTTAATTTAAAGAGACTGATGCAAACGAATTTTAAAAAAATTACTTCTCATTAACAATTTTTATTTATTTTTTATTTAGTTTAACTTAACAATTTTACTATTTCTAGTTTGCTTTTAATACCTTTTATTTTCTAGTTTATCTAGAGTGGTTTTTTTGGTTTATTTAAGTAGCTCTAAACTTTTTAAAGAGAGGGGGCTATATAAAAAGAATATTTCATTTTTAAATTTTAAATTAAGATATTTTTAGTTATGATTTTATTCAACGTATTTTTATGCAATTTGTACTTATGTTTATTCCATCTACCCCTGTCATTGTTCAAAGCCGCTGGAGAAAGTCGAAATCTTTTAAGTTTTTTATTCAGAATTTTAGTGGTCTGGACTCGCCTAGATTGAGCGGGTGGGATATTAAAGAGATATTTAACCTCAAAATATTAGTTAAATTGAATATTGTTAGCGAAACACTATATTGGGTAGTGGCACGGTCATGGATGTCAAGGACCAATGGGAGGTGGACGGGTCTGTTTGCGGGTACTAGCCCACGTAACCCCACTCCCAGCCAATTTCCTGGGATAATTATAAATACCCATTCTGACAGATAATCCATTATTGGGCTCAAAGGACATTTTCCATTGGTGATGGATGATGGTGGTTTATCCAGTAGCTAGGGGTTTTGTTCATGTATACTCTATGATCTTGGGTTGATCATTATTAAGCTTATATTTACAATTCCTGATCGCATTTGTTCCTATAATTTTAGCTTTTGATTGTATTTGTCCCTCTGGTTTCATATCTTAGCACCCAGCAAAAAAGAATCTTCACAGTATAAGCATGAGATCATTTTCAGCCCATCAAAATCTTGCCCACTGCAGTTTTCTCAACATGACAGACTCGTCAATGGGGTAAGACCTTGCCTATGTTTTCAAGTGTTGGAATCAAAAGTTACCTTTTCTCGAACTTAGCTGACTGACAGTTGAAGCATTTCTTGTACTAGACTTTGTCAATGGCACAGCCTGAAAGGGGAAGATAGAGTTGACAAAAATGAGACTCCATGCTCACAAAATTCCAGGACCTCTGCTTTAGACTTTAACATGTTTGTAAATCACGACTTAACAAGCAGAACAGCAATGATCAAATTTTCTCATCATTCCTTGAAGCCTCCGCTCCAGATCTCCCCAACCTTTTCAACATGTGGATACAGGTCAGCTCCTCTCCTTGGTGTTCTTCAACAAAGTTCTGATCCGAGACTTCTGCATGAAACCAAACAACTCAGCAAGAACAATAATTCGCTGCAATCAGAAACACTACTTTGTTCAACAACATAGCCTATAAGGTTTTGCAACTCGTGAAAGTGACATTGTTCCATAACTGTCAGTAGCACTTCGCATCTAAAATTATAGAGTGTATAGAAATCAAAGCACACGCCATTTAAGCTTTACACATAGACAGAACTATTGCATCTGCCGAAATTTTTGCTTTCGACTCCACATGATCTGAAATAAGAGGGGGGGAACTGATAACCTTCCTTGAACATTGACATAAAACAGTAAAACAGAAAACAAGTTTATCCATATCAGAGTTGTAGCCAAAGATCAGTGTAAAATATGAGAAACCGGAAAAGTCAATTACATTGTCCATAAGGTGAGCAGTGAATGTCATGGAGCCGTGACTAATGAACACAAAAACATTAGTTTGATATAACAGAGGACGAGACACGATAATGATGCAGGTCCTTGAACAACTATTATGCAACAAGGCAACTAGTCAATTTGTAGTACGACTAGGCAATCTTTAACGGATGAGAATACATACATAGAGAAATTTCAGATAAAACTGTAAACTAATTGATACCTATGGTGCTGCCAATAGAATTCTGATAGCATAAGCAGCACATGGAGTGTTGTTCTGAACTTCTTGCCAATCCACAGGAGACAGTTGCATTCTCTCTTACACGAATCCCCCCACCACAAGCTGCAACATGTCCTTGAAGATCATGATGTGCCGCCTCCCACTGGTTTGTCAACCGAGTTGTCTCCTCGATAAAATGAGAGTCAGCTGTACTTTCCAACAATGGCTCATTCCTCTTCTTCTCCCATCTACAATGTCGCAGAACCATGAACTGAAACATAACCAAGGAAGCTCAGAACAAAAAAAAAAAAAAACCTCCGAAAACAAGGGAATTCGAGAGTTGAAATACCAAGATTTAAATCCGCTAACCTGGGGTTGCGATGAACACGGCCTCCCTCCCATCTCTCGCAACCAACCACGCAAACTAAAGGAATGGCGCAATTGCTTATTAACAAATGAAGATTCTAATGAATCAAGATACAACCTATGTTTCTCATCTGTCCACGCGGCAGATGGACCCTGACCCTGCTTTAAAAATAAAATTAAAAAAGAAAAAGAATACTAAAAATTTACCACCAGGTGATAGAACACAAGAACTAATCAGCTAATTACGAATGATTAAGACTAATTTTCACGTTAAACACAAGCTACAACAACAACAACGAGTTAAGCAAATTAATTAACTCGCTAACAAATTTCCAAAATCTGACATCATGGAAAAAAAATTTCCTTTTTCTCTTCCTGGCGTAAAATTTGACTGTTTTTGATAATGAAACTCTAACAACAATTAGATAATAAATTATATACGAAAAATTAAAAATAGCGAAAACTCACATATCCTGCAAAAACAAATAAGCGCTGCAAATCAAGGATTATCGCACAAGCTTTTCTACGTGATCCTTAAGTTCGTTTCCAAAGAAAGCAATAAATTAAGAGCGAGTAAAGTTACCGGTATTGCATTGGCATTGTCAACGGTTAAACCAGAGGATTCCGAGCTCGTCCGAATCAACTCACTATTACTCTTCTTCTTCTGATCCGGTAATGGAATGTCCCCTCTGAGATTCCCCTCCTCCATTTATCCGTTAACCGTTTTTTTTCTTTTTTACGCCTTATTTTTTTTTTTTAATCTCAGACAGTAAATGTGAAAATCGTTTTCCTTTAATTTCGCTGGATTTTAATTAGAGAAAAAGAGAGAAAGAGGCCGAATTAATTTTTCTTGTTTAGGAAAACACAGAAAGAGAGAGAAGGGAGGCATGGCAACGCTTTTACACGTGTCAGAGTCAACAGAACGTTGCCACGTCAGCACATGCTGATAATATCTTCGGGGTAATGTCAGCCAGATATTTCTTTTGAGCTTGCGGCCAATAGCTAGATAGTGGATTATTATTATTATTATTATTATTATCAAGATCATATTTAAATTATTAAAAAGACTAAATCATATGTTAATTACAAAAAGCCATCCCAAAAAAATATAAATATACTTGGTTGAAAGGTTTGTCTTTTAGCTTTTAAGGGTATAGATGTATTTATATTGTACACAAATATATTTAAAGATTTGTTTTTTATTTATTTCATTCACTTGGGACTTACCTTGCTTCTCTTGGATGAAGAATATGGAACACAACGGGTTGAAATTGATTACAAATACATGTTATTTTTATATTATTAATAGCCGAGAAAACATTAGTTTGAGAAATATTAAATTTCGCAACCATAAGTATACGTGTTAGAAATATCAATATACAGTATCTAGCAGCACTAAGTTCCGAAAAAGGAAGCTAGGCCTTAAACAAACCTTTGGACCTGAATAGCTGCCTTGAATTTCGATTTGTTTTTTATTAAATTTTAATTATTTTTTTATTTTAAATTAATTATTTTAATATTTTTAAATCATTTTAATATATTAATATTAAAAATAATTTTAATAAAAAAATAAAAAACAACTGTTTTTATTCACTTAGGCACATCAAATCCAATCAATTCACTAATCCGGAGTGATTGGATCAGTTTATGTATAATACAATTAATTTCTGAATTCACTAAACATTTTGTAAGCCCAATAGATACGTGAAGCATGATGGGATGACAGACATATCCAATACCAAAATAAAAATAAAAAAATAATTTATTTCCCCTGGACCACTGCCTCTAATGCATCTCCACGCTTCTTTCTTAAACCGGTGGGCAAATACTGTGCAATCATTATTATTCCCCGTTTTCTACGTGCATAATATCATGTCATTTATCGAGAAATAGAAAATGTTGGCGTGGCTTGTTTTCGGCCTCACATGCTTTACTCTCGCTCAGACTTGGGAGTCAGAGGATGGAAGAAGGATTCTCTTCTTGATATACCTAGAATAAGCGCAAAGCAGTTCTGTCATGCTTTTCTTCCACTGAGTTTCAAACGCAAAAAGTACTCGTAAACAGTGAATTATATTTTTTTTACCAAACAAGATCTATCTGGGTTTTAAACAAAACATAGCACCAGCCTCGTTACCAAACAGCCTTTAAATCAAAGAAAATGTTTGTTTTCATGTTTAAATTTGTTTTTTATTTTTTTTTTACTTGAAAAATATCAAACTAAAATTTCTTTTAAATGTATTTTGATAGTTTTAAGGTTGCTTATCAACTTTTCACGTATTATCAAATACAAATATTCTAAAGCTAAAATGTGTAGTAATTAGTTATCAAAAATATTTAAGAATTTATTTTATATTAATTATGAAAAATTATTTTTTATTTTAATTTGTAATTTAAAAGGAAAAATATTTTTAACACCACCATATCAAAATTATCTAAAAATACAAAATAAAATTGAGACTAAAAATTTAAATTAAATTTTAAAAAAAAAACAACAATTGATCCACCACTCAAGTAGACACTTGTACTTCCACTCTTAAATTAGTAATTTTATAACTAGATATTATGAGCATATAGTATCTTTGTTATCTCATCTTTTTTACCAAGTTGACTTAGTCTAGAATTCGCTGTCATATCCTTTATTGATATGAGATCCTAGTCACAGTTTAACTTCAAAAAAAAGAAAAAAAAAGATCACATGTACATATGAATCTTTTTTTTTTTTAACCCGGGGTATCCGAGCCAGCTTACGCGCACCACAACTAATCCCCGGACCCACTGAATACCCTGCAAGCCCAGTAGGCATGTAAGACACCGTGGAGATGACAGGCGTGCACGTTGAGGCTCGAACCCAGGTGACAGAGACAAGGAAACCTTGCCTCTGCCGCTTGGCCACAAGCCTCGTTGCATATATATATATATAAAAAAGGTTGTTAGAATCAATTAATAGAGATAGGTCGAATTCAAGTGTTTCGAATAGAAAGAATTTTTTTTTTCTAAATTATTATTATCCTTATCCCCTTCATCTTCTTCAAAACACTTCCTTAAAAACTCCATAATCAAGAGTTTAAGGAAGCTAAAATCCACAGCAAACAAGACATGACATCACCTTCACGTCGCACAACAAGTTTTGATTTTATAATTAAAGTTATTATAATATTATTAATTTTAATACTCGATATAAATTAAAATAAAAAATTAAAATATCAAATTATTTAAAAATATATATGAAAATTTCATAACGATACATATTAAGGGTGATATATATATTTTTATATTTTATTCTGTTTTATTAATCATAAACAGTAACCAAACACTATCTCAATAATCAATGTAAAGGAATTATCTTCGATTAAAATTAAATAAATAAAAAATAAAAAAACATGTCAGCAGCATGTATGGTTAGGTGCTCGTTTAGCATTGAGATTGAACATGTTTTCCATTAAGAATTTTTTTTTCAAATTAGTTTTTTTAGTATTTTTATATTGTTTTGATGTGTTGATGTCAAAAATAAATTTTAAAAAAATAATAAAAACATTATTTTAATGCATTTTCTAATTAAAAAACACTTTAAAAAATATATATCAAATTATGT
>Ga0307517_10002961_pt1 | contig 26829 bp, 19 predicted proteins | sample 23_EM_MG_FD_194515 | JGI IMG/M metagenome (GOLD analysis project Ga0307517, IMG submission 194515) | Populus trichocarpa ectomycorrhiza microbial communities from riparian zone in the Pacific Northwest, United States - 23_EM | ecosystem: Host-associated > Plants > Roots > Unclassified | place... | reverse complement strand
CAGTGCAGCAATCTGCACTCTTCCTGCTAATTAATTAGGAACAGTGCAGCAGCATACTGCACTATTCATTCTAATTAATTAGCATGAACAGTGCACTGTTCATGCTAATTAATTAGCAGGATGTGCGCATGCCAGGAACGCGACGAGAAAAGCAGAAAATTTCTGCTTCAGCGAAATAACGTTTTCGACGCAATTAATGGTAGGGCCCATGTACAAAAATCACGGTTAATTTTCTAACCAAACACTAGATGTTTACTGTTATACATAAAACGCAGTTATAAACGCGTAGACAAACGGAGCGTGAATAGTCAAGTCAATCTATGTAGTCAATGCTAAGTTAACCTCCTTGGTTCAGTTGAAATGGAGCAATGGACGACTCACCAAAATCGTTGGGTCGAGTTAACACCTACTACTTTATTTTAGTTCAAAGAGTATGCCTCCTTGGTTCAGTATATATTGATCCCTTAAGTTTTTTACATTTATTTGGTCCTTCTAATTTTAGATGTTTACATATTAGTTTTAAATCTTTAATGTCATTGCATTTCAGTCCCTGCATATCAATTGATGAGAGAGACAGTCACAAAAAAAATAAAAGAATGAGTAGAGAGAAGAATTTTGAATGGTTATATATATATATATATATATAAAGTCAATCTTGGTGTCAATATCGAAAAAATTCGATCGAGCACATAAATATTTTTTATTTTAGTTTAATTTATTTTTTAATTATTAAAAGGTTTTTAAGACAAAAATAAATTTATTAGGGTTTATATAATATTTTAAATAAAAATAGATTAAAATTTTGGTCAGGGCTCTGCTTTATTGGTCACTTAAACTGACTGAAAAATGCACTTATCTTGAATAAAACAGAAATCCATGCGCATAGGCTTGACTTTGTAAGCCTAGATGTACTTGGGTTTCTTTTTTTTTTAGATTAGGTGTGTGAGCTAGACCTTCTAAGCCCAACAACGTGTCCAAGATATTTTTTAAAATGCCCCTCACTGTTTTTTTTCACTTTTTAATTAATTTCTTTATTTTAAAATAAAATTATTAAAATGACATTTCAAAAATTATCCAATTATGCAATAATTTTTAAATAAAAGTTTTGCTTTTTTATGGTAATATTGGAGATTGTTTTATGAGTAATTATATATGAAACTAATTTATATAACTTTTGTAAAATCTTGTTCATGAATATTCAATAAAAATAAAATATCTATTTTGTTATCTTTTATTGTAATATTTTTACATAATTATTTCAAATTAATTATTACTTTATTTTTTTATACAATCATGTAAAAATTATCTAGTCATGATAAGGTTTTATTACAAAAACATGCTCTTGATAAATAAAAATAAACATGTTTATATATAAAAAAATTACATGAATACAAATATAATTTGAATTAAAATATATAATTTTTACTTGAGAATTTAAATCATTGAAATCCTTACACATATTTATTTTAATTTATGAAAAAAAAATAGATTTTTAACATAGACTTGCAGCATCGTGTTGAAATAATGAGTTGATTTAAAAGTCTTTTACCTGTGATCGCTTTTTTTTTTTTCAGTTCCAAATTTGGATGTTTGTGGCTGCCAATTGGTCAAAGTTGAAGTCTTAATGAGAGTTTTTCCATTCCCACCAAAAACTATTAAACTGTCTTAATGAAGTCTTTTCATAAGTAAATAAATAAATCTTTCTATATTTTAAAAATATAATAGAATGACTAAACTATCTTTAAAAATTAAAAAACAAATTGAAATCTAGATGCTTTTTTATATTTTTATATTAGTTTTTTTCTATTATTAGGTTGGTTGAAGGACAATTTGGTATTTTAAAAAATAAAAAATATAATAAAAAATAAAAAATGGTTGATATATGCAACACATGCTTCAATGTGTAAGAGGCGCCTACACTTTTCAGGTAGCGCCTCCTGGTGACCAAAAGTTCCATTTCATCGTGTTGATGGGATCGTCGCGACACCTTCTTCATGGTGGGGTGGCGTGTGGTGGTGGTGCTGGGATGATTTTGTCTTCAACTGTGTTTTTCCCCTATTTTTTCTCTTCTCTCTTTGAAATTCGTGTTAGCCATATAAAATTTCAAAGTTGTTCTCTTATTGATTAAGATTTTAACTTTGATCCTTATTATTTTGACTTCAAATTTTTGTTGTGTTTTTTTTGTAAAATTTTAATTTGTTTTCAATCTCAATTTATGATATGCTATTTTTTTTTCAATTTGTTCCTCATTTCTTTATTGTTTTTTTTTCTTTTGTTAAATTGATTTTTCTTTTTATTTCACCCTTCAATAAAAAAATTATACTTGCCCTCTAATTTATTTTTCATTTCAATTTTGATCCTCATTATTTTAATTGTTATTTTTTGTTTTGGATCCTTTAGTATAATTGGTTTGCTTTTCAATTTTATCCTTCAATATTTGATTGATTGAGAATTGAGGTTCGTGGTTTTTCCAGATAGAATGCTTCAAATCTAACGACTCAGGTCATGAGTTTAAAACGTTAATGTTGGTTGACATATTTTTTTACTTAATTTCTTTTTAGGTGTCATCATTCGATGTTGATTTTTTTTTAATGAGCTTTGTTTTTTTTCTATTAGATTATCCCAATCTGATGACTAGGGTTGCGGGTTTAGCGGGTTAACCTAGGCAAACTCAGTCCTTATTACACGAGTTATAGGTTTGTAATGCTAACTTGGGTTGACTCAAGTTTTTTTTTTTAACATAATTTTGTCATTTCATATTTAATTGGATGATAATTGAGCTAAATCATTTAAAAAGAAAATGTTTTTTTACCAACTTATTGTAATCACTTTATTTTGTCTATTTATTATTGTTGTTTTTTTTATCTAATTAAAATAAAATCAATTTATTTGATATAGTCGGATGAACATAAATTTTTCTTCATTCTTTTAAACTTCTTAGCAATACTTAAATATCAATGTTTTCATGAGAAAAAATAATTCAGCCCACAGCAAAACTCGGGTACACATCTAGTAAAAGCAGATGGCGACATCAAAAGAAACGTATATCTTATGTAATGCCGTGAAGAATGGTTTTGGCAGTAGTGGCCAAATTACAGCATAAGCATTCCACAAAGACTTTTACCAAGTCATTGCCTGTTTCTTATTCTTCTCATTAATTTCCAAAAACCCCTGCGAAGCACAGAAGATTAGAGACTCGGGTTCGCGTTCCTCTTCTGAAGGCGAAAACATGCAGTGCCTAGGGTCTTTGCTGGCATTTCAAAGGCATCTGTTGCAACTTCCATGACTCATATCTTTGGTTATGAGCTTGTTTTTATGACTGGTGCTCAAATTACCATGGAAAGCATTTAGAATTGCAAAAGTGGAGAAGTCATTTTAGGATCAATATCAGTGATTACTTTGTAGAAAATGTCTGCAAAAGGTGTCATTAGCTATCACAAGAAACAAAATGAAAATAGCATCACTTGGTTTGGGATGATGATGATGATGATGATAGGGAGTTTAAGACATTTTTCTCCAGCAATTAAACATATAATTTTCAGTCTCCTAGTAAGGTAAAGTACACTCTCAGTTTTCCCAACCAACTTTCAACTCTTTACCGTGGAATCCGAGATCCATTTCATTATTTGAAGTCCAAAATATTCCAGCCGCGCAACAATATTTGAGTCTCTTATGATGTTCTGCTAGTGACGCATATACATATATATAGCTAGGTGTTGACCTCAAAATCATGTTGTGTGGGCAAGACTTTTGTCAACCACCCGTATATATATGTACGCGTAGCACCACCTTACCTAGCTGGGAAGCACCATCGAAATGAAGAAACTTCCTAGTGTAGATTAACATGATTGAGATTGCAACTAATTTTGTCTATGCTTACCAGTACGATTACTGTGGAGACTCTAATGATTTTATTTTGTTGGTGTTGTAAAGAACAGTCTCGAACTTGGGAGGCTGTTTGAAGAGTGGAAGATTTGTAGGCATGTCAATAGAGACCGTCATGAGGATAATGATGACTTGGTAGGCTATCATCACCATTCACCATGGAATTGAGCCATAATTTCTGTCTTTTCAATTGGTATCATCATCCTTGTTTCGCACATGGACCATAATATTGGTCATCAAATTTTGATGGTATGATGATGATGATGATGATGATATAGATATGGGCATCTATTTTCACTCCACATCTCACAATCTTTTCTGGGTTCCAATATTCCATACATTGAACTTATCATCAGTATTTACATCTATGAACTGTTCTTTTTGGGAACAAGATTCCCACAAGAAAACAAAACCATAACGATCTCTATACTGTGTACATGTAGCATTGCAGATAAGCATCATCAATCCATGTTCTTGCTTATTATTTTGAGAGAAATTAATAGTGATGAATCATGATCATCAACTTGAAACCTCGTCTAAGAGCTTATACCTTCTCACCTTATTTCTAAACACTTGTTTTGTGAACCCATTGTTTGACATCTCCTCGGATCTTGTCCTTCTAAGCTTCTCCTCCAATTTGCCATTTGTGATTAGTCTCCTTCGGGTTGATGGTGATCTCTCTGGCGACCTTTGTTTCTTGATGGGGCTATTGATTTGCAACCGCAAAGTTCCTCTATGGTTCTTTGATGGGCCTGCTTGATTGTCACCGTTCTTTTTCTTGTTGTTCCTGCTGTCATCTTCGCTGTTATTTTTATTTGATGATGAAGAATTTGAAGAATTCTGTGATTTTTCTTTGGTGTCATGGCTCAGACACCAATTGCAGACTTGGTAAGACTCTGCTTTTGGATACAGGTTGCTACAATATCTGTGGGAAATTAGGCAAGGAGCTCGATTTGAGAATCCCCAGATTGATAAATCTTGATCTTGACAAATAGATAAAATTCAGGAAAGAGTATAAGGGTTTTTTTTTTTTTTTATTTTAATAAAAGGGTACCTGTGTTGAGATCTGAATTGGCAGACTTTGCACTGGAAAAGCTCATGAGGAAGACCACAGTCGCCACACATGCAACATTCAGGGCTTGATTGCGATGACGAAGTACCTCCTTTGCTTGCTGTCATGCTTGTGAAGGGAATTAATTAGAGGTGATGGGTTAGGCAGAAGTGCCACAAACCACCGCAGGCATCAAACATGAGTGAGGGGGGGTGGGCGGCTCTTTTATTGCACACGTTAATATCTGGATTATCTTTTTAAGGTGTCGTCCCGTGTTTGAAAAGTAATATATTAATTTCACATCCCTCCCTTGGAAAGATATAATTATTGAGGTTGCGGGCTGAGAACAACATTCTCTTTCCAGCAGTTTATTATTGATGCCCTTTTCTTTTTTTCAAAATAAGATAAGAGGATGGCAGATGATCCAATTCTCACGCTGTGAGGACCTACAGGTGTTGGTCAACAGAAAGTGAGGCCGAGAAAAGAAATAAAACAATTGTGCTAGTCTTCATTTCCCACGTCAAGAAAGCACTCGTTCTTTCGCTCTAGTCATCGGACGCACGCGAAGAAGTTGATTTTGGAGTTGTGGTTAAGATTGGCTGGCACCGGTCTGCTTCCTTCCAAGATCTCATCTTCAACTTTCTTACTTGCATGTATAACAATAAAAATTCAAGGAGAAAGGGAAATTAATTGGCGATCTTGAATTGCGAAGCCACATGCTCAATGCTTGCACATGAAGGGTATCTTGTTGATGTTCTTACATCAAATCCTAGGCAAATTCTTTCATTTTGAGATCAAGTCATCTCTGAATCCCCACCGTGTGCGTAAGGGATACCCTCATCCTCATGAGACGCCACCAAATGGTTACTTGCACACTAAGTACATGATCCATTATTTTCCAGACTAGCCCGTTCCAATTTTTATTTTATTTTATTAATATGAGTGTTCGAGTCAGTTGGTTGGTGTATATTTTAATTAATTTCATGAATTTTAAAATTAATAATTATATAACTCTTGAAATTCAAAGTACTAACGTCTGAAAAAATAAATTTAAAACCTAAACCATTAATCTTTACCCTTCAAAGTTTCCAATATCATTTTTCTTTTCTCGGTTAGTGTGTGAGACCCACACGGAGCTCTAGCTCGAATGCAGGGCTCCAAGTCCAAAGTTTTCCCCATTTTATACGCCTCCTTGCTGAGTTGAAAGAAAACAGGGGACCCTTAAGACTCCTGGAATCACTAATCAGGTTGAATCCTTTTTACACCAATTAATTTTAAGCACCAGCGGCAAGAGATTCTTAATGCGTGCCCACAAGAAAACCACAATGAACAAACATGAAAGCATCACCAAAACTCAAAATGAGATTGTTCTCTTTGCAATTTACATACGACCCCTCCCTGGTCCCCTCTAATATATTGTAATGTCAACGTTTTGGTTGAGGCAAGGCCACATGTGCAGCACGCCATTTTCGGGGAAGAAGGTAACATCTAGACTTCTGTTAAGTAATTATAGAATAAACTAAAACTATAACATCACAAAATACTATTTATTTCAATAATATTTTTTTTTCTTCTAAATCTATATTTCTTTTCCTAACCTCAAACTTTAACATTTAATTTATTAGAAATTAGCCTTTATAATTTATTGTGGTTTGCTTTATACGTGGTTAGCTCGGTCTCATAACCTATATTACGGATTTGACGGGTTAACTTGAGTTTTTTTTATCTTTCTAATTGATATTGTTTTTTTAATTTTATCCTTCAACATTGAATTGATTATGAATTAGACTTCATGATTTATTTGAAGTTATTATAGTCTTATGACTCAAGTCAAATATTTTTCAGGTTAACGCGAGTAAACTCAGATCATTTTATTGTATCTTGTAAAAAAAGGCACTAATAATGAGTAGTGTGTCCATTATTTTTGAAAAACAAAAACATTTAGGTCTTCAATCTTTAAAAATAATACAATTTAGGTCCCTTTAAACTTTGAAAATTTCATTTTGGTACAAAAATTCATTTTAATTATTTTTCAGTCCCTAACTAGAGACAAAGAGAGATTGTTGAATTCCGATGATGAGAGAGAAAACCACCATTAATGCCATTGTTTTACCACCAAAATGGTTCTTCTTTGTGTCCACGTGTTTCATGCGACGAGAATGGTTTGGTGATAGTTATTTGGAGCCTCAATGTTGCTTTAAAAAATAGATTTAAGTCGAGGAAAACAAATCTAACCCAATTTGATTTTCGGTTTTTTAAACTTTTTTCAGTTTTTTAAACTTTTTTCGGTTTTTTTAAACTTTTTGTATTGGTAATGATTTTCTGGGTTAAAATGACTTAAAATCAGTTTTTTAGATTTTAAAAAACTTTGCCCTGATTTTCTTGTCACCATAGTGGTGGCTAAAATTTAGACTCACAGACAACACATCATCTGCATCAACATGTAACGTGTTGTCTACCTTTTTTTTCAAACAATATTGTCGTCCGCCCTTTTAAAAAATAAAAAGAATTTAAAACCAAACCCAGGCGTGCGAGCCTAGGCTTGAAGGCTCACCCACACACTTAGGCTCTTTTTTGGACCTTTTTGTTTTTGTTTTTAATTTTTTAATTTTACATTTAGGTTGAATATATTGAGTCTAGTTGAGTCCCTAACCCGGATCATAGGTTTGACGGGTTAAGCCACAGTGCTTGAGCTATTTTTTTCTTCTAATTATGGTTTTTTTTTATATATTTGTACTTTTTAAAAATGTCTTATTTTTAAATAATTTTTGTTTCAATTTGTATCCCTCCTATGTGATTTATTTTTGTCTTATTTAACCTTTTCTGAATTGATATATTTTTTAATTATTTCGTGTGTATTTAATTTTTGAAGAAATTATTCTAATTCACCTATAATTTTTTTTTCATCTTTTACATAGATGAACTTTCTTTTTTAACATAAAAGATATTTATTTTTAGATAATATTTCTAATAGGTTCATCCTTGCATAATACTTTATTTTATTTTATTTTATTCAATTAATTTCATGTAGGTGTATATTTCTCTTATTGTTTGGTTGGATAAAAAAAATAATTTTAATAAATAAATTCAGCAAACACAACATGGTAAATATCCTATAATTCTCTACATCTATCTCTTGATTTTTCCAGTATCATTTTTAGTTATTGTTAATAACTTTTTTCTCATTTATACACATATTTGTTTTTATTTATTTAATTAGATACGTGTATAAAATTTATAATTTACACTTATGATTTTTTAATGTAAAAAACATATTGAAAAAGCTCGCATATCTATTTTTTTGTTGAAAAAAAGGTTCAATTCTCGACAAAACACGGGTCAGATAACTAGTCTTTTCTCTGCAACACATAACATAACATTAACATAATATTTGTTATGCACAACAACAACAACAACAATAATAATAAGAAAAAGACATGTAGACAGGCCAAAAGTAAGCCGTCTAGTTGTCCTATGGTGATTAGTGCTCCCCAATTGAAAATATAAGGATTTTTTATGTTATTTTTTCCCATGTAGGCAATGTAAAAGTTTAAGGCTGTTTGAGAAAACTTCTATTTTTGTTTTTAGATACTTTTTAAAAGTGTTTTTATTCAAAAACAAATATTAAATTGATGTTTATAGTGTTCTTCGATAGTTTTGATGTGCTTAAAAATCTTTTAAAAAATTATTTTAATGTATTTTCAAGTGAAAAACTATTTTGAAAAGCACTCTTCAACACATTCTCAAAATCCTCTTAGCTGACCATCTCACTCGACTCTAGTATCCGAGCAATGATTTATTTATTTTAAAGACCATTAAAAAAAATAAAAAAGGATCAATGTTTTTCTATAGATACTAACTCATTACATTGTGCATTTGAATAGTGTAATGTTGAGTTTAGCCTTATAAGAAAATCATTGGACTGCCTAGTGGAGAAAATACGGTCTTTTCACAAGGTCCAGTGGTCATTATCAAATTAATTATGGATAACTCGGTCTTTTATATTTTTAGAGCACAATAAAATAACTAAATTCCCCTTAAATTTTTTTTATTTAACTAGTGTCTAGGGCCTTTTCTAATTTTTATTTTTTTAAAGCGCAATAAAATAACTAAATTACTCTTAAACGAAAATTTTCTTTAATTGGCATCTAGGAGCTCTTCTGTATTTTCATTCTGATTTTTAAGTTATAATCAAGTTAACTAGGAGGAAATTTGGTATTTTAATAAATATAAAATATTATTTAAAACCAAGACAGGTGTTCGCATTCTGCCGTGTTCAATTGACATGTGTAAAGGATTTCAACGGCTAAAGACAACATCTCTTGACGTCGTTGGAATCGTCTTGGCATACCCTCCCTCCCTATGCAGTGCGTATAGCTTGCGAACCTTCGATTTGGCGCTAACAATATTTTTCTTTTTTCTTTCCTTTATTTATATCTCTTTCTTAATTTTCGCACCTCCCCAATAAATTTTCAAAATAGCCATTCAATTTTTTATCCTTCATATTTGGTCATTTTTTTATTACCATTTGTTTTATTTAAAGTAATTTATAAAAAAAATTCCAATTTTATCCTTCAATTTTTTTATTTGTCAAATTCGATCCCCATTCTTTTAATTCTATTTGTTTTATTTGAGATAATTTTTAAAACTCATTTTTTTGTAAGATTTTATCCTCCAATTTTTTTCCTCACAAATTTGATCCTCATTTTTTTTGTTGTTATTTTTTTACTTTGATAAATTCTTTAAATTAATTTTTTTATTTCATCTTTCGATATTAAATTGGTTGAGAATTGAGCTTCTTAATTGAGTCCGGGTCTAGGATTTTATGGGTTGCAAGTTTGAAAGATTAACCCAGGTTTAAGAGATTCACCCGGGTTGTTTTTGGTTTTTTTTCCTTGTTTTAATCTCATTTTTGTTTCAATTTCTTCCTTCAAAATTTATTTAATTGGAGATTGGGCTCCGTTATTTTTTTTATTTTCTTTCTATAGGATTTTTCATTAATTTTGAAAATGACTTGGGTTATCTTGGGTCTTTTTATTTGTCATTCTTTGTTAAATTTAGCTATTTTAAAGAAATTTTGTTTTTGAATTAAGTTAAATTAGTTGATTAAATATAAGTATGAGATGCTTACTTTATGATATTTTATTTTGGTTTGCCTTTTGGGTCATTGTTATGTGGCATGTGTAACCACTTTTGATGTTGTTGTGTAACCTTTTGTAGTGGCATTAAAACTGTTTTGGTGTGAGTTATTTATGGTGGTGGGGTGGTTTAGCGACAGTGAGTCTCCAACGGACTTTTCTTTCTTTTCCTCTCGAATATGATATTGGCGACTTATTTTTTATAGTTAATTATCGCTATTTTTTGTTTGATTTATTTGTTGACGTTGCCTTTTTTTAATCATATTATTAAATTAAAAAAGTTTATTAGATCTGATCAAGTCAATGACTGGAGTCTTGGATTTTGTTTTGCTTTTTTAAAAACACTATCATCATCTAAGCATCCCTTTTTTACATTAAAAAAAATTGAGTCTGGCTCGCGACGTATCACGGGCCAACAATCTAGTTATTATACTTTAAAGCCATCTTAGTTTGATAAACATCACTCCAGTCCAATCACAATCCCATCTATTAGCAATTGCTTCATTATAGTTATTATTGTTACATAATCAAGCATTTGATTTGATGGGTATTTTTCCTTTATAACATTGTCTTGATTTTGGTGTGCCTCTATGGCCTCATTCTTTGTTGCCTCCCATTTATTCTTTTTTCTCTTGAAATATGTGGAGCCAATTTGTGAATATTTTTAAAAAAGTTGCACTTTCTAATTGCAATATTTAAAAAATTCACAAGTGGAAAGTGTAATTTTTTCCAAAATATGCTATTTTTAAAAATCTTTTTTGTTGGTATTAGTTTGCCAATTTTTTTTAAATGCTAATTAAAAAAAAACATTTCATGGGCTCAAAAACTAAAACAAGGAGTGTCATTTCAAGAGAGGTGTTAACTACCTTTTTTTTTGTTTTACCTTTTTCCTCTTATCTTGATACTAATGATGCATGTTTTTACCAAAAACAAAAAGCATTATGTTTGGGCCATTCCCAACCAGAGTGGCCAACATACACCTCATACGCGCGGTTACTACTCATCACCCCATACATCACCACTAGAAGTCATTCATGACCACCAACCATGCCATGTTGTTTCGGCTAAGGCCTAAACGATCAAAAGTTTTCCTTCTTTTTTTTTTCCACCACACGGACAATCCTTTATACACAAATCTGGATATCTTTTCATTCTTTAAGGAGTCAGAATGTTGTGCCCAACACCCACACACATAATATTTTTTATATTCTTTAACATATTTTCTGCAAGTATAATGTAGGGCTGTCACCACCTTTTTTAGCCAATGGTCAACATTGCAAATATGAATCACTTTCCATGTAAATTAAGCACCAATTTTATTAATCAATTATTATTTTCATCCAATGTATTATTGACAATCATTAGCTTCTTTATCAATGAAGTGGGCATTATAACAAATAATGGGTGCTAATTTTTTCACCAACTGTGAGTGTGATGGTGACCAAGGTCTATAATATCTTGGGTCAACAAATAAACGAGACAAGTTATAATTTTTTACATACTAAACAATTTCACTCTTCAACAAATTTTGCTTATATTTTCTCTCAATTCTATCATATATTTACTAACTTAAACATCGAAAAGTCTCTCATTTCATAAGGGACTTGTATTTTTAGGTAAATTATTAGTCATAGGTTAAGCCCAACAACTAGTAAACCAAGACACAAAGTTCATAATCAACATCACACATCTTTTCCCAAAATAGCAGGTCATGAAAAGTTTAAGTTTTGTGTGAAGTTTTTCATGACTTCATCATGCAATTTTTTTATGTTTTTGTTGTTTCCTTGTCTCCTTTTATTATTAGTTTAGGTTTTTCTTTGCAAGAATCTCTCCTTTGATTTATGTGTTGTCTTCCCCTTTCTTTGTCTGAATGTCTACTATTTATATTGTTAAGGTGTTTTTTTAGCTTTTATATTGTCGAGAAAAGTACATCAAAGTTGTAGAAGGTTTTATTATATTTTATTTTGTGTTTTTGAACCAATTTAGGGGTGTTTTGAGTTGATAAATTATTTTATTGATCTTTTAATGATGTTTATTACGTGTTTTTAGGTGAAAATAAATTTTTAGATCTAAAAAACCCCAACACTATTTTCCAACCACTTCTCTAGTGACCAGAATTTGAATTAATTAATGGCGTGTTGTCTACTTTATTTAAAAAAAAACAATTGGATGACATGTCATCCATCCTCGAGTGAAAACACAATTTCAGGCCAGATGAGTGAGCTTGGCCTTGCAGGCCCACACGCATTGGTCCTTCTTTTCCATGGACCATATGCACAAGCCCTAGATCCTTGGCTCATAGACTACCCCTTTCTATGTTATTTTTTATTTTCATTTAAATGCCTTTTAAAAAAAAACTTAACATGCTATTAAAATTAATGTTCAATTTTGTTATGGTTATTAAATAATATTATAGGTTTTTATGTGAGTATTCACAATGTTTTTTTCAATTCCTATATACCTAATATGCAAAAATAGAAGACTGGTCAAGAATATTTAATGAAAATAAAATTAGCTTTCTTTAAATTCCTATGGATGTTTTTACATTTTTTATGATATTTATTATTTTTTTCTTTGATCACATTCAAAGTATTGAGACATTGTCTTGAATGTTTTTGAAAACTTATTTTTGAGATCATGATTTAAAAAAAAAAATTATTTTGCTCATACACTCCAAAGATGCACTAACAAGAAAACAAAGTTTAGGTAAAAGAAATGCATTTCTCCTCGATAATTTTATTCATTATCTTTCTTATAGATGTCTATTTTTATAATTTTTTAATTAAATAAAAAATGAATTCTAAAAAAAGGTTATTAAATCTAGTCAGGGCCATAACCTAGGTCACGATTTGGACGAATTAACCCGGGTCAATCTAAAAAATAAAAAATAAATTCTAAAAAAAGGTTATTAAATCTAGTTAGGGCCATAACCTAGGTCACGATTTGGACGAATTAACCCGGGTCAATCAAATACTTCATCATTCCAATTTTGTTTTTTTAAAGCATTAAGTCCATATCTTTTTTTATTTTTTAAAAGTACACTGGATTTTTGACTGGGTCAGTTAATCACTAGGTCAGCTGGGCTATAGTGGTCAACCCCAACCCAGTTTATTTTGAAACCTAGCTTAATCCAAAGGCCAGGTCAATGAGTCATCATGTTGACCTGATAAACTTAACTAGATTTAATAAAAATTCCAGAAAAAAAATATTTGTGACAACACACAAGCCTCTAACTAGTAATTCCTAAAACATTAAAGGAAAACAAATTAGATATATCCTAGCATTGTTAATTAAGAAAAAAAAACTAAGAGGTTGTTCATGAAAAGAGAAAACATTGTGGATTGTCATAATGTTCCCCAACATTTTCTCTTCTTTCTTTGTTTTTTTTAGCTCCTTTGGCTCTTTTCATTTTGGTCCCTCTATTTTTTTTTTTGATTTGTTCCTTTGAACTTGTGTTTATTTAGGATTTGACTTGGTGGTTTGTTTTGGCTGCCTTGGTTAGAGGATCGTGCGGTGTCAAGGAAAAAATTTCATTGCTCGGTTGTTACTTGATTTGTCAAAATTAAATTAAATTTCATTGATTTAAAACAATTAAATCTTTGAGGATTGAATATGAAGATTAGAAAAATACACAACCCTTTTTTTTGCTAGCATCATGGATTGAATTGAATGGGCAAGGAAAAATGTTCACCCTTTTTTTATCACTTGATTTTTTTTCAATTTAATCCTTTCACATTAAATGTATTTGGAATTGGACTTAATGTTTTGTTTTGGTTGCCTATTTATATGGATCTCGTAGTGTCAAAAAAATTCTGATGAGCTATTAATGCTCAATTTCACAAAATAAAAATCAAATTTATTAATCTAAAACAATTAAGGCTTAAGGGAAAAAATTTAAAGTTGAAACAGAAGCAAGGATGAAATTGAATAGGCAATGGGAGAATGGTTGCTCTAGCATGTGAGGAGAACCTTTATGATATGGAGGCGTGTGCAACCTCCTCTAAGTGGTGCTCCATTATTTCTCTTCAATCATCTTAACAAGAGCTACAAGTTAAGGTAGCGTGTGGTGGATTAGAGGTTGTGTTGCGTCGCCGACAACCCACTCTTCTTTTCTTTCTCTTTTCTCTCTTTGCCTTGGGTTTCATGCCATGCTTTGTCAATATTCTTTTATGTCAATTTTGATCCTCATTTTTTTTTATTGTTATTTGTTTTTTCTTTGGTTCCTTTTTTTTTATAAAATTATTTTTTCAATTTTTTTCTTCAACATTAGATTGGTTGGGATTGAGTTTCGTATTTTTTTTTCAATTTACTTTGTATAGGGTAATCTCGATCTCATAACCTGAGTCTCAAGTTTGAAAGGTTGACTTGGATCATTTATTTTTGGGGTCCCTTTTTAAATTAAACTTTTTCAATTTCATCCTTGAACAAATTTAGTTAGTTTGGAATGGGATTTTGTAATTTCTTTCAATTTGCTTGCTATAAAGTTATCTCATGACCTAAGTTATGAATTTTACAAATTAACTTAGGTTAACTCTAATCGTTTTTTTTAGATTGATTTTTTTTTTAATTTCACCATTGAACTTCGAAGTCCTTTTTAGTTTCTATTTATCTTGTTTAGCTTCTAAGTCCTTTTTAGTTTCTATTTATCTTGTTTTCATGATCTATGTAGCAGATCTAAAAATTTTACCCAGGTTGGCTTAAATCTTTTTTTTTTAATCCTTCTATTGATTTTTTTTTATTTTCATCTTTTAATATTAAATTGATTGAGAATTAAACTTCTAAGTTTATTTCACTATTAAGTTATGATAGTCTGAAGCATAAATTATACATGTTAGCTAAAGTTAATCTGGATCAATCTCGCATAGCCATCTCAATAGTTTTTTTTTAAAAAAATATATATAGCTCGGTATCTTAAAAAATACCTATTGTACATCAGTTTTTGCTAGAAAACACTTAAGCAACATCTTTATATTTTTTTATGCATTTAAAGAAAAAAAGTGATCTAGCCCAATATAAACACAGTATTTTGCTTTGTCTGTTTTTCCAATTCGTACAGAAAGCAAATATATCTCGATGTTTATTCAATTCTACTAGCTACAGCTTTGGCTTATGCAAGACACCTAAAGTAATGCATTTTACTTGTTAGTCACAAGTCTCAATACAATTACAAAAATATAGAGTACAAGTTACATATAGTAAGTAGCATTTAAAAAGTGGAAGAATTACCGGAATGAGAGGGAGAAGGTAACAGAGAAGATAGCGAGCACTCATCTCATTTCAATGCCTGAAAATTCGAAACGAAGGCAAACCAAGAATGAAGCGAAGACTGGAGACCACACCACACATCAAAACACTGCTGGCACGTCTTGGCATCGCGAGTAAAACTGAACGTGTTCCACTCGTGAATCAAAATGCATAAAATTGGATGTTTAGCATGCACAAGACACATGCGAAAAAAGCACAAAAGAATTGTCATTTCTGATTTTATTCACTAAAATCACTCTCGTCTCATCATCCCTGTTTTGGAGAGTCTGTTTTCAAATCGTTTTGATGTAGTGTTTTCAAATCGTTTTGATGTAGTGTGCTAATTTAAAAAATAATTTTAAAAAAATCATTTTAATGCATTTCTAAACAAAAAGCATTTTCAACCGCAACCGCTATCACAATCTCAACCATGCACATGCCTGAAATCAATAACAAAGAGTCGTTCACAGGTATGATTTAACAACATGCCCAAGGATGTTAACTGACCTCCTGAAGCACACAACAGTTAGGTAACTCTGGAATCGCAAAAGAGTAAAAAGCAAAATCAAGTAATTCAAGCAGACCTATGGAAAAAATTGTCATCTGTGCAGGAATTGGTTTTCACTAAATACAGCAATAAACAGAAACATCTTAAAATAATTACACGAGCAAGAAGTAATTACCTTTATAGCAACAGTACAGCACTAGATATAATTTAACACTGGCGACACTTTATTAAGATATGGGACAAAAGGCTTTACATGGCCAACTAGTTTCCTACCACCAATTATGGTGCAGCCTCCCTTTATCTCCTTGCTCAACGAAAAAACAACACTCCGTTTGTATCATCACTCATCAGCACATAAATCTGCAACGATACGATAAGAAAAAACCAGTTTTAGAAATAATTTCCTTTGGTGATAGTTTTGGGTTCATGCAATAGGTGACTGATCTCCTGAAGCACACAACACTGAAAAGAACTCTGGAATCGCAAAAAAGTAAATATAAAATTATACATGTATAATAAAAAAAACCAGTTTCAGAAATATAATTTCCTTCAGTGATAGATTTGGGTTCATGCAACAGGCGATAACTCTCTTGAGGTTCACAAGGCATCCAGTCTTTTTTTGCTGAAACTGGAGACCTTGTGATCCAAACAATTCTCAAATTTGAATCCAAACGACAAATATAACTATGATTTTTTGTGCTGCTTCATCATGTTCCTATGCATATCACTTCCATTTACATTGATTTGTTATTCTTTTTATAATCCAAAGTAAACCTTAGCATGATGTCATTATTTTGTTGGAATTAACTTCTTTAAACAACAAGTTAAACACGTAAAACAACTTATTAAAAAAATTAAGTACACAATGTACAAGGATTCAAGGAAAATGAAGAAAACAATCATGGAATAATCATTGTGACATGGCTTTCTTTTCAGCAAAATTATGATGCAGTGCCTGACAGATAAAGCCTGTATAAGAATCTCTCTTAGAAACTAAGAATTATAGTCTACCAGCTAACAAGGGTTTCAATGGGTTTTAGCAACAAACCATAAAATCATCAATATGTTTCAGCCATTAAAGCTTGATGATAATAATAAAAACAAAGATACTGGTCTAAACTGCAAATCCAAATATGACTATCGTATCCATGAAAATTGAAGTTATACCCTCGTGTGCATGCAGATACTTAACTGGAGGCTTAAGTGCAAACAGGTCCCGATTAGCTCTGAGCACACTCAAAAGGGTGCAAAGTTCCTTCAGTGAATTCATGCATCCGAAACCGTTCTAGAAGCTCAAAAGGGCTGCAACTAACATTATGAATCCTTGTAAACATAATGAGTCACTTGGATAAAAGAAATTAGTCCTGAAAAAACAATAATTAAATCTATGACTTAAGACATGTGCATGGGTGCGCATTGGGAAAAAGAGGGGTGCTAGATAAGCATTTATCCCAATGAGTATTTCTTCTAGCTGTAGGAGATACAAGCATGAGAAGAAAACTGGGCAATGAATTGAGGTTTACATGAATGATTCCAACAGAAGAACTGGAGGAACATCTATGTGGCCAGCCATATATACTCAAGACAGACTTTGTTGAACTGAGCTGTAAGGTGTGCCAGGGCAGCATCCAAAAGTTCACCAAACAAAACCAAAGTGAAGTGAAGAGCATAAATCCCAGACCCGAGGCTGTATTACTGTTCTTGAAAAATCAATTTCTTATATCCAGTTTGGGTTGTCACATTGAAAAGGCTCGTTGATTTCATGTATAGTGTACCTCTATACAGAGAGAGGGTGGCAAAACATAATTCACAAAATAATACAAAAATTTTGGGGAACACGGACAACTAAGGGCTCATATTCTTACAGGATTGCTTCACGATTATGGCATAATCTTCGCTGGTTGCTTTCCATGGCTTCTAACACATTAGAAGTTTCAGGTCCTGCTGCTCCCCCAGCCACTATCGATGGGACTGAAGCACTTGGAGTCCAAATCTAGAACCATGTCAGAAAATCAGAAAACCAAACCATAAGATAGTGATAGAAGAGACAAAGATAGTTGGGACAGAGAGGAGACGTCCCCTTGTCCTTTCTGTTTTGAAAGGGTGTAAATTCACTTCAAAACTGTTATTGAAACATATTTATTTTTATGACTCCATCTTCATCTCTTCAACCAAACACGATTTTGTCCCTTTTGTATGTCTCTTTTATCCTAGGACACAAGCCAAGCACAATTTAATAGATGGAAACAAATCAAATCCATCAAACTAACCTTTATGGTGTTATCAATACCACTGGTTGCCACAACACAATCAAATGGGTGACACTGGATGCAGTTCACAACTGTGAGGCAGACGATGAATAAATCAATGATAATTAAGAAGGTGCTACTGAATCTAGGCAAAAGCCAAACTGAGTCACATGGAGAAAGAATGCTACCAGCCTCATCTCCAAGAAGCATTTTTATCAATCTACCAGTTTGCTTTTCCCAAATAAACCATCTACCATCATCACTTCCACTGGCCACATAATCACCTGCAAATCAATAGTAAGAAACTAAGAATTGACCAAATGGTATGCTGCTTCTGAACTTGATCTTGCTTGCAACGTTTGAAAAAATCTAGAAAACTGCAAGGTGCGTTAACAATAATTAAGGTATAGTGCTACAGAACACAAAATTCATGCCACAAAAATGGCATGAAATTCATGCCACGAATCATTTCCCTTAAGGCACATCAAACAATCTATGATGCATACAGTGTCCAGATCCATTGCATTGGTGCTGATATGGTGACAGAAAACATTCAATCAGACTATAAAGCATTGTTCAATTTGCCTGATCAGGTTTACATGGTTTGCTTGAAGTGTATACTCTGTCCCTTCAAAGTGTCTGTCTTTCTAATTTCCTAGTTTTTATGGCTGGTTGCGATATCCTCCCTCCTTGTGGCCTCATTGACACCTAATGATTGTCCACTTTGAAGAACAGATTTTTCATCATTCCAAATTCCTATGTACTATTAGTAAGGATTATTTCTTTTTCACATGTCAAAGGCAAGCAAAATGGGGTCCTATGGAAAATGACCAACACTTTCCAAGAAGCCACTTGTACTGGCAGCTGATTGACAGCAGCTGAAGAAACCAAGCATATTACCTGACCCAAGGCTACAGACATTCAGTCAAATAGCATCATAAAATCTACAACTGCATTCCACAAACACCTTAAGAACTCAATGGTCCTCGTTTTCCAGCAAACAACCAGTATACAAACACCTTGCCTAACAGAGGAAGACATTCAGTCACTTTAATAGGGTAAAACTACTAAAGATAATCCATTCCAGCTATACCTTACAACTAACCTCAATTATCCCAACTATGCTGCAAAGCAAGAGCCAATGATACATTCAAATTCAAAAAGACTACTAAAGCATATCAATACTCCTCAGTAACACAACAGTCAGGATCAGGAATCTTTCTAATGCATCATTTCAATAGAACCTCCTTGAAAAGGCAACAATTGTACAGCACATCTATGGAAGGTATCAAATATCAATAAAAATATGAATCATGTGAAAACAAATTCCTAACTTTATTAACATCAAGAACTAAAAGCGACCCAAACTGATTTACATCTTAAGTGCTAAGAAAGTATAGGAGATCTATAAGAAACCAACCTCTTTGCCCAAGAAAACTAGCCTGTTTTATATCAGTCCCAACATTACAGTGGCCGACATATCTCTGCTTCATATCAATGACAGTCTCCGGCTGCAATACCAGCTTAGAATATATCAACTAGCAGAGAGAGAGAGAGAGACAAAAATTGCTGAACCAGAGTGAAAAAAGAATGTACATCTGTGAGCATGCACATGCGTGTAACACGCGTGTGTGGACATGCCTGCATACGTGTGCATTGTGTGCGTGCGTGTGTGAGAGGTAGAGACAGAGAATTGAACAATACAAATAAGTCATCTTATAACATACACTAAACTGCTAGTCGAAACTATATCCAAATTTAGTATTTTCCCACTTTAGATCTCATCCTTGGGGACACCCAACCAACCTTTACAAGGTAAACTTTCAAATAGTGGTGATTTTTCCCAAATAGTAACATGCATGAGAGGAAGCCCAAGATTTCAAAAAGAATGAATATTTTTATAAGCAATACATAACTACACACAATATCACTATTTAAGATCATGCTAACCTGATAAGGTGTTCGATCATTTTGTGATGATGAAGGCGACCCACACGAACCATTTGTACAGCTTGAATCTCTAGCTGAATCACCTTTCCTATGTATCCTGAGATTCAAACTTCCATGAAGAATGTTTGGTTCAACATCACGCCCTTCATCACCTGATACTGATGTTTCGAAGTCCAACTCCAGCTCCTCATCATAGTCAGAATCTTCTCTATCAGACCCTGGACCATCATGTGAAGCTTCACTATTTGCCTCTGAGTGATAGAGTATATCACTCAATGACAATGCTCGTCCATTTCGGGTTTCAGACCTTGTTGCCCCGTCATTTTCCTTACTACTTTTTCCAGCTTCAGCTAGACATGCAAATATGCAACAGATGCAGATATAGTCTTGGGAAGAGACACAGTCAATGTTATGAAACACCAAATAAATCAACTAATACAGTTCTCCTTAAGAGGAAAAAAATCTAAGATTTAACATTTTGTACAATTCAATTTATCCATTTCTACAACTTCCAAATAACTAAAAGAAGAATTTTGTAATTGCTATATTATAAGATGATTGATCTAGGGCCCAAGATTGCAACTAAAATATGAATTGCCATGGATTGTTATATTCAACACTGACTAGATAAAACAAAGTGGACCTTAAATCCAAATAAAACTGATATTGAGACCTAGAGATAAACAGCATATAATATTATATCTACTAATGTTTAAACACTATATATATATATAAAAGGTGCAGATGCATTAAATAAATGCATCTAATATTTGTTGAGTTTCCAAGGATGTGGAAAAGGAGAAAGAAAACATTGGGAGATCTAAGGATGTAGAGCACCCAGAGTACACTTCCCTCTCTATATTAGATACATAGCATAGAAATTACACACCCTGGATAGGTATAGTCAGAATCAATTTAATTGATACACTGCCTCTACTAACTTAAGGGCTGAGCAGTAAATAAATATAGTTCTATAGCAACATCTCTCTTCTAATGCTTAACTCGTTTTCTAGCAAGTACATGAGTTAAAAACAAAGAGGTAAAACAATGAGTTGACACCGGGAGTTGCACTCATTTTATGCAATTGACAAATACCAATACAGAGTGTTGTTTATAAGTTGTTCCCGCAAAATCAAAGCTTTATATTGGTAAATGCAAATAGAAGTCTATTATGTAAAAGGACAATAAGGTGTTCAACATTCTTTACATGATAAAGTTACTCAGTGTATTACAAAAACTGCTGAATTCTTTATCAAAATGGGTTCCTTGTCTGAACAGTTCAATTAAGGGGAAACAACAAAAGCACTAGATATTGCAATATACAAACCTGTAGCAAGATTCTTTCTTATATCCTCCATCAATACTGCTACTTCAGTATTTCCTGGTGCTGAACATTGGGCAGCAATGGAGAATTCTAGAGCTTCCTTATGTTTTCCCAGCTGCAAGAAAATAGGAATAAGGAACTAACCATAACAGAACAATAAATAAATGATATCATCAATTCATTTTCATCGTTATAAATAAATGACATTATCAGCTCATTTCATCATTGCTCATTTGTTCAGATTCCAAATATTATGCATGCACCAAACAAGTGCTAATTGGTAAAACAAAATATTATACATCATGCTTTTATAAACATGATCCAGGATATTTGGTTTGGTCAAAGAGTAGAATTAAGATGGCAGCAGGGCCATCAGTCTGGTTCACCAGTGCAATTGACTGAGTAAATGGCAGCAAACCGCATATTTGATGAGACAAAGTGGTGATTCATACAACGAGCTTACCCGTGACAAAGCTTCAGACATATAATAGAGGGCTCTGAAGGACGAACTGTCAATTCTGCGAGCATTAAAACAATCTCTTATGGCCATGTGAACATCGTTTTTCCATTTCCTCTAGAAGATAAAAAAACGCAGTACCTTAGTGATAATCCATGAAAAATAAATGATGCAGAAACAACTTGATGAACAAAATCTTTAAGAGACCTTAAGCAACAAGGCTGCACGAATGCAGAGACATTCATGCCTAAGCGTTGGGCCAATAACACGACCATGGCCATCCAAAACTTCATTGCAGGCTTCAATTCCATAGAAATAACATGTCCCTTCCTCTAAGGATTTTTCAGCAATTTGAACCAGCCTTCTACACTTCTCAAGCTGTAACAGCCACGTTAGACTGGTCATCAATATATAAATGAAGAAGCAGGCATGACCCCAGCTCATTAGCAACAAAACAACACATATGCCTACAACAAATATAATTAACAAAGAAACTCACCATGGAAGAACCATTGGTTTTGGAATGACTCTGATGTTTGAATACACAAGATGGTAGCGGTTGTAGCTCTAGCCCATTGAGTGTAGGGGCGAAGGTCATCAATTTTGAAGTATCTCCAGTAGTATATCGCACAGCAGTGCCCCCACCTGCAATTCACAACAACTTCAGACATTAACCAATCAACGTATAACCAACTGATAACTAGAATGACAAAGAATCAAGAAATAAAACGACAAACAAAAGATTAATGAAAGAAACAGTTCAGCACACAAATACGACCACCATATATCAAATTGTAGATCATATCCGAAGCTAGCATTGCATTGACTTCAAAATTCACACCAGAAACTTCATACAACATTGTTTATCTGGAGTGTAGACACTACCTTGAGTGTTTACAAAGGAATTCCAACACCAAGTCAAGTTATAAAAATATCACTTAGCAGGTTGAAGAAACAAACTAAACAGGAATAGCCAAGCTCACAAGGTGAAGGAGCTTACTGTGATTGACATTCATTAGGTATACATGTTCTCCGCTATAACTTAGGAGAACCTCATCCCCATTTGGACTAAATGTAACATGAGTAAGGTGCAAGCTTGAACGTCCCTGAAAAGAAAAGGAGACCAAGATGGAAGGTCTAAAAAATACACAACTGCAACGTTATTATAAATTCTAATGACATTTTTTCTTTGAGAATTGAGAGGATAGAACAATTGTAGAAACAAGCCATAAAATAAAAGCAAATTGACAAGAAGATGATATCGGACCAACATGAGCATGTTTAAAAGGATTTCAAGAGTTATGCTATGAACTAATTATATCTTCATGCTCTAACACAATAATCTAAGGAGATAGGATGAATTGTATCATCTTTTTTCTCCTTCTCCAATAAATAAAAGATGGTGCAGTTCACAATCAGATCAGATAATTAAGTAACAACAAGATAGTTCAGAAATTATGAACTGACACGCTCAGAAAGGTGCATTGGGCAGAAATAGTTAACACAAGGTGGCGGGGACATCCTTTTCCTACAGGAAGTCAGTGGAGGTAGCATCCGTCTATCATATAATCGAGCAAAGGCATCACTGCAAACATTTCAAGAGAAATCAATTGAGAAACAACATTTATGAAGGGAAAAAATTAGGAAAAATAGAACTCAGATGGCATCAGCTCAGACCTCCCACCAACCAGGAGCAAATGAGGCCGACTGGTACTGATATCACAAGATCTCAGAGCAAGGGTTTGCTTAGGTGGATCTGCTAATGACCTCTTTGCTCCAGACCGCAAGTCAAGCTGTCATCACGTACTAAATGTGAAAAACAATTATGTTCAAATATAGAGGCTTGATGAGGGGAAAATTTTCACAAACAAGCACCCCAGAATCAGAAAGGCAAGCAAACAGAGATAAAGCAAACATCATAAATAGTTTTCTGAATGTTTTAACTGCATTAATCAAAAGGTCAAGGGACAAAAATGACCTCGATAACTTGTAAACATAAGCACTATACGTGTTGCTGGCATTCAAGCTAATTAATAGTGGTAACATATTTAAATAACATTGACTAAGGTTTGAACTAAACATATTAAGGTATGTTATTTTGGAAATGAAATAGATATTGAGAGGTTCTGAACTTTAACCTGTTAGCTCCACACGCAAGTTAGACAACCTTTTGGTGAGTCATCATTGCCACACTTGACAAAAAGTATACCGTACAACTTAAGCTAATAACCCAGATGCCAACACTACTACATATAGATTTAGTGTGCCTCATATGGAAAATGAATGCAAGTATCTTCTTTTTAACTCTCAAATACCGAAAGATGACACCTCTAATGATCATTAATGACAGGACATAGAACTAATGGTAACAACCAATCAAAGACAATCAACACTAAACAAACAGCATTTCACCACAAAAACAGCATAACTATCCGATCCAAAGTATTGCTATCAAAACTTCAACACAGCAGGAAAACTAAATTCAAGACGGAAGAATTTTCAGCTTTCCTGAAACTAACCAGAATATTGCGACATTCATGGGAAGATCCTGCTGGAGGGCATGAAGCACCCTCCCGAAAATCATGCTGTCTAAGTGTTCCGTCTTCACTTGCACTCCAGACCACGTTGGGGTTTCCAACTTCAACCTGCAAGGGAGGTGAAGGTTGTGATTACTAAAAGGCCAAAGCAATAAGACAAATGGAAAAATTTGCCAAACCAAACAAGCAAAAATATTTGAATTTTGTTTTTCCATGTTCATAAAACAAGCCAAGGACTAGTTTTGGAGGTTCAGAGGGACCCACTGCTGGAGAAAAAAATAAATTAGCACACTCAGAAAGCTAGCCAACTAGGTCATCTGTGCAATGAGATCTTACAGCTAATTTTTTCACTCTTCTTGTATGACATTGATACAGTGCTGATGGAGCAATAGAATTATCATCAGGACTCCTTCCACTCAAGCGAGACAAATTAAACAAGCGAACCTGAAATGAGAAAAGGTCATAGCAAGTTACCAAAATAATTAACTCGAGAATAGAGCTTCAGCTTTAGAAAATTCAATTCATCACAACATTACTTCTGCATCTCCGGCTCCAGCAACCACAAGCTCATCAGATGTTTCAGGAACAAATTTAGTGCAGAATATATTTGCAGAATGCCCAGTATCTATAGAATGCAAAAGCTTTCGACCAGCGTAGTTCCAAATATTCATCTGCAAAAATTGATGCAAGATGAATATCTCTCCTCTTTCAATAAATGAAAATATCTGTGTGTGCCTACAGCAATCACCCTCTCCTTCAGTGCATCAAATTTTTCTTTCAGTGGAGTTTAAAGCTCTAAAGTAACATTACTTATTAGTCACTTTCTACTCTGTCCATTTTCCTCAACCCCATCCCACTTTTTTTAACAGCTAGTTCAACCAATCATACAACATATGTGTTCAGAATCGTAGAGGTCCCTTCTACGAGGTCTGCAATCTTCCAAATCACAGTAAGTTGAAACACAAATTGCAACCAAGCAAAATCTCACACATAACACGAATTCAACTTTTCTTTTTATTAGTCCAAATATTTTTACCGCACGTGAAACACTAAAAAAGAAATCTTCAATAATATAAAGAGGTATCATACCCGTGTGTCATCTGATCCAGAAATCAAGAGCGAACCTTTAGAATTCCAGGCTATCGAATTGACACAACCCTGATGCCCCTGTCAGTGGAGAGAGAGATAGACTTTAAGATAATCAAGCTGTAAAATCTGGAAAAAAAAAAATTAGATAACAGATGCTGCATTAGGAAAAATAGCTTTACACAAGGTGTCCTGCAAATATCATCAATCAATCAACTGGAAAATAACAATCATCCATTAAAACAGAGGATGCAAATCACAACTGGTAATCATAATTCAGAAGAAATTGATGATCAGTAAGTGTATATTCAGAACAAACACCGTTTTCAGCTACGGTGGTGGACGGAATGACTTGCAAGGAAAAGCCTCCATGCTAACTACCAGTTGGCTAAAAAGAAAAGGATAAAAATAAAATAAAATAAAATCCCATACTAACCTCCAGTTCTCTTTCTTGGGAGAGTCTCCGAATCAGTGAGGAATGCATCTGTAAACTGTGATTAACATCCTACAAAAGAAGAAACACATTTGCAATTATACTTACACCTTGTTAAGTCTATAATTAAACTTCAAACATTAATTAATAAAAAATACTGTACAATCTTGGCCAAACACCTACAAAAAGCTAGACAATTAACTAAGAAACCGAGAGAGGAAAAATTCGATCCAAGTAACAATTAGGCAAATATTAAGTATGAGAAATAGTGAAGAAGAATTACAGGGCGATGTCTGCTCTCCAACATATTACAGATATTACCATCGTGAAAACCGTAATTATCCATTTGAAGCAGAAACCCTAACTCGATCGAAATCGAAAAACGATAATTGATCACAGCTACTGCTGTTGTTGTTTGTGCAGAGCCGGTTTGATCGTTACGCGCATGAGGTATGGTGCGGTGTCGGAAAAAAGAGGAGAAAGAAACACTTTCATAATATTTTCTACACTTTTTCTCTAATGGAGGGAGGCTAACCGTATGGGAATTTTAAGCAGCTCTGATTTTGGGATGAACGGTGCTGATTGTGCTTAACAAATGGGGACCCGATCACCGGATAAATTATACTACAATATTGTCTGAGCTCCGTAACAGACCAATAATTTTTTTAAAAAAATGTTAAAAAAATATAAAAATTATAGAAAATATTTTATGTGAATTTTTGATGATCAAGTCAGACCAACGGCAATTCTAAATTTAATAGTTTTGGATTTGATGGTCAAATCAGATTTAATAGCCTTGAGTTTGGTGGTAATCTTAGACCCAATAGCATTGAGTCTAGCTATCAAACCAGACCTAAAACACTTGAGTCTAATATCAATTTCAGACTCAATAGCCTTGGGTTTGGTAATCATACCTTGACTCAACACGCTGCAACAGCTTTTAAAATAAAAAATGAAAAAGACAACG
>Ga0307517_10002960_pt1 | contig 26831 bp, 27 predicted proteins | sample 23_EM_MG_FD_194515 | JGI IMG/M metagenome (GOLD analysis project Ga0307517, IMG submission 194515) | Populus trichocarpa ectomycorrhiza microbial communities from riparian zone in the Pacific Northwest, United States - 23_EM | ecosystem: Host-associated > Plants > Roots > Unclassified | place... | reverse complement strand
AAAGGATCCGTCTACGATGATCATCGCCCAATCCCTGGCTACAGCCCTGTTTGGAAAAGAGGACCCGGTGGGCAAGAGCGTAAAGATCGATAACGCCCTTGACTATCGCATCGGCGGTGTCTATACCGATCTGCCAAAGAATACTACATTCAACGGTCTTCAGGCCGTTCTCCCCTGGGACAACGCTGCCAATGCTTACCGTCGCGAAAACACCAACTGGCAGGACCATAATAGCCATCTTTATGTGGAACTGGCACCGGGCGTCTCCGCCGAACAGGCCACGGCAAGAATAAAAGATCTCCCTACCCCCTTCGCCAAAGACTACCACGAAGAAGCCCTCCTCTATCCGATTGACAAAGCCTATCTGTATGATCAATTCGAAATGAATAAACCTGCAGGCGGCCGCATCAGCATGGTCTGGCTCTTTGGGATCATCGGCGCCTTCGTACTACTGCTTGCCTGTATCAATTTCATGAACCTGTCCACGGCCCGTAGCGAAAAACGCGCAAAAGAAGTCGGCATACGCAAGACCATTGGCTCACTCCGGGGGCAACTTATCACGCAATTCCTCAGCGAGTCCATCTTACTGTCGGTCATTGCCCTCGTTTTCGCCCTGTTTCTTGCGCAGGTTTCCCTACCCTTCTTCAATGACCTCGCCGCCAAACAAATGTCCATACCATGGACCAGTCCGTTGTTCATCATGGCGATGCTTGGCTTCACGATCTTCACCGGCCTCCTCGCCGGCTCCTATCCCGCCTTCTATCTTTCGTCCTTCCAGCCCGTCAAGGTGCTCAAGGGCAAACTTCAAGTAGGCAGATCGGCCTCCCTGCCCAGGCAAATCCTGGTCGTCCTTCAATTCACCGTCTCGCTCATCCTCATCATCGGGACCACCATCGTGTTCCGTCAAATACTCTTCACAAAGGATCGCCCCACCGGCTACAACCGCGAAGGCCTCTTCACGGTGGACATGAACACTCCCGATATCAAAACCCATTACGAAGCCCTGCGCAACGAACTCATCCAGCAAGATCTTGCTGCCAACGTCGCCGCCTCGAACATGATACCTACCGCCTTTCAGGACGGCAACGGCCTAGACTGGTCGGGCAAACGCCCAGATCAGAACACCATCGGCTTCAACAACGTCAATATCACACCCGATTACGGTAAAACCATCGGCTGGACCATCACTCGTGGGCGTGACATGTCCCGCGATTTCCCGACCGACAGTAACGCCGCAATCCTCAATGAAAAAGCCGTCCGATCCATCGGTTTCAAAGATCCCATCGGCCAGATCGTAAAGCTTTTTGGGAAGCCTTACACCGTCGTAGGCGTCTCCGCTGACATGGTCAATAACAGCCCCTACGACACGGCGCAAAACGCCATCTTCGTCGGCGGCCGTTACACCGGCGAGATGATCGTAAAGATCAAACCCGGCAATGATCCGCACAAGACTCTCGCCGCCTTGGCACAGGTCTTTTCAAAATACAATCCTTCGAGTCCCTTTATTTATAAATTCGTCGACGAAGCCTACGCCGCCAAATTCGAAGGCGAAGAGCGTATAGGCAACCTCGCCGCCGTCTTCACCGGCCTGGCCATCTTCGTCTCCTGTCTCGGTCTTTTCGGTCTCGCTGCTTTCGTAGCCGAACAGCGCACAAAAGAGATCGGCGTACGCAAAGTCCTCGGCGCCAGCATCGTCAATCTTTGGAGCCTGCTCTCCAAAGAATTTCTGAAGCTCACCGGCATCTCGATCCTGATCGCCGTGCCGCTGGCATACTATGGCATGAGCCAATGGCTGAAGGGATATCTGTATCATACTCCTCTATCCTGGTGGATCTTTGCGTCCGCGGGCTTGGGGATCATCATCATCACCATGCTGACGGTGAGCTATCAGTCGCTGAAGGCGGCGTTCATGAACCCCGTAAAAAGTTTGCGATCGGAATGATGCCGACTTTAGGATCTATTTCGCCTTTTTTGTTTTCTTTGATGCCAGGTATTCGGCCCTTATTTTCACTAGGTCAATGGTGGAGCAGTCCGTTATAAGGGCTCTGACTATATCCAGCGGCATCGCTTCTTCATCCGTGAAATTGATGCATCCTTTCTGAAAATTGGCCTTCTTGAGGAGTGCCTTATAGCGGGCATGCAAGGTCGGGTTGGCGTAGATCGGCAGTAGATGTAACGACATATGGTTTTTTACACCCGCCAACCCATATTTCATCATCCCCCGGTCTTTATAGATGATCATCGGAATACCCATCATGGGCTCAATAACGGGAACGACCGTTGTATCATTGGTGGAAATGATCTTATGGATTTGGTGGAAGAGTGGCTGCCGTTCGGAAGGTTGACCGGCGATAAATTCTTCAATGCTGGTGTTCATGTGGCTGGCCATTTGCTATTGACGGCGTTTGATGCTGAGTAAAAGTAGGATTTTGGGGGCATGAATTAAAGGCTTTTCAGAAAAAAAACAAGGAAAGCGAAAGGCTTCCTACCCTCGCCACTTCTGCGAGCAAGTTGGAACTTCTAGATTCATAGAGCCGAGTGGATATTTCGTGCCTTGATCGCCTGCAAGAGGCGGACAATATTTCCATCTCCCAATTCGACCCATAGCAACTGATAGGCGGCATTGATCTTTTCAAGAATCTCTTTTTCTTCTACATTAAAGTCGAATACAGAGCTGTCGTCAGATATAAAACAGTCATAAAAGTCGTACTCGAGTATCTTGGCGAAAAAATCTGCGGCAAACACTTCCAATCGTTCAATTTCAGTGGTTTCGGCAAACCTTATCGGCGCAGGCACACCAGGCCGTGATAATTTCTCACCGCTTTTCTTATAGGTGTGAAAGGCGTCTCTCAGCACCCCGAAAGCTTCCGCCTTCGTATCACCCAACCCTATTAAAGGCCAGTTTACAATTTGCGCGGCCCACTCTTTGAATTCACTCTTATTACCGATGCTGTCATTGCCCGGCTGCTTTTTATAACGCACCGGGTAATCACCAAAATCCCAGTCTTTCTTCCGATAGGAAAGAAGCCTTTTCCAAAGAGTCAGTATTTTCCCATTCATGTTCAAGAAGCATTTATTGCCCACCCCAATCCGGGTAGTTAATTACAGCCCATAGTCGATTTTTTTTCGGTTCCGCTATGTATGTCCAATTCACTTTACCTTTACTCTTATTGATACTAAAGAGTAGCTCATTATCGGCAAATTCAGGTTTTTCTGTTCTATAGTACCCTACACTCCAAGATATGATACCTAGCCCTACTTTTTTTCTCACTGTATCTAATCGGTTTTGAACAATAAAATTCCGCAGTGCCAGACTATCTAGCTCTAATAGAGCTCCGGTCAAAAATTCTCCATTATCAAAAGTCTCCAATACGCCATATTTTTCCGGAAACGTGACACCGGTTACTCTTTCATAATAGGCTTTGTCAAATAGATCCGTCCCTCCAAAACAAGAGGCAAAAAGAAGCGGTAGAATAAGAAGGAGGGTAATGCTTATTTTCACGGTTTAGCGGGTTGGCTGTACAGGTGCAGGAAAATGTATCTTATTGTCTGGAAAATGAGTTAGCGCTGCTTTCGTTATGTCATTAACCGCAGGTTTTAGTCAAGAAAAAAGCGGACAAGATGGAATACATTCTATCTTGTCCGCTAAGGAGGTTCCGAGCGGATTCGAACCGCTGTAGAAGCTTTTGCAGAGCTCTGCCTAGCCACTCGGCCACAGAACCTTCTTTTTGCCTTTTTTAGCCAGACCGGAGTGGAGGGCCTGTCATAATTTTTTGGGCAGGTGCAAAAATAAGATAAATTTGAAGAACCCGGAAAAAAACGTGGCAAAATATGTCAATAATTGCTGAAAGTGAATTAATTATCAATAGCAGGGGCGCCGTCTATCACCTGGACCTGCGGCCGGAGGAACTGGCGACCACCATCCTTACGGTAGGCGATCCCGACCGGGTGGCTACCGTAAGTAAACATTTCGACAAAATAGAGGTCCGGGCGCAGCACCGGGAGTTCGTCGCCCATACGGGGACGATCGGTAAAAAGCGGATCACGGTCGTCTCCACGGGCATTGGTACGGACAATATCGATATCGTATTGAATGAGCTGGATGCCCTTGTCAATATCGATTTTGTGACCCGCACTGTCAAAAGCGACCTCACCCAGCTGACCATCATCCGGGTGGGGACATCGGGGTCCCTGCAGGCGGATATACCCGTGGATAGCTTTGTCGCCTCGACCCATGGGCTGGGGATCGACAATCTCCTGAATTTCTACCGGCATGAGGAGAACGGGGAGGAAAAGGAGATCCTGCATTCCTTTATCACCCAAACACAGCTCCAGCGCTTCGTCCATCCCTATATCAGCGGGGTCAGCGCCGCCCTGATCCGGCATTTCGTGGAAGGGTTCCACCAAGGTATCACCGTGACCTGTCCCGGCTTTTACGGACCGCAGGGAAGGGTCCTTCGCCTGGGACTCAGTCATCCCGAACTGGTCGACCGGCTGACGGATTTCCGTTATGGACCCCACCGGATCACGAACTTCGAAATGGAGACCGCCGGCATTTACGGGCTGGGAAAGATCCTGGGACACCATTGCCTTAGTCTCAGCGCCATCGTGGCCAACCGCGTCCGGAAAGAATTTTCCAGGGATGGGAACGCCGCCGTGGAAGCGCTTATCCGCCAAACGCTGGAGATCGTGGGGCATTTGTAACAAGATGATAATAAATTGTAGCGGATTGTAATTACTTTTGAGCAATATGAGCACGATGCATTTCTATAAATACCAGGGTACAGGGAACGATTTTATCATCCTGGACAACCGTAGCATGACCTATAACGCCCTTACGACCGAAAGGATCAAATTCCTCTGCGACCGCCGCTTCGGGATCGGGGCCGACGGGCTGATGCTGCTGAATACGATGCCGGGCTATGATTTTGAGATGAAATACTATAATTCCGACGGCCGGGAAAGCAGCCTATGCGGCAATGGGAGCCGTTGCCTGGTGCGCTTCGCTCATGATATCGGCATGCATAAGAACAATTATCATTTCATCGCCTCCGACGGCGCTCACGAAGCCGAGATCGACGTAGACGGCAAGATCAGCGTGAAGATGAAGGATGTGGAAGATGTACGGGAATATCACGGGGACTCCATACTCGATACGGGTTCTCCGCATTATGTGAAGATCGTCAGCGACGTGATGGATTACGACGTCTTTCATAAGGGCATGGATATCCGCCACAGCCCGGAATTCGCCAAAGAAGGCATCAATGTGAATTTCGTGGAACAGAAAAGGTCCGACGAGATCATCGTACGGACCTATGAACGGGGAGTGGAGGACGAAACCCTCTCCTGCGGCACCGGCGTCACCGCCAGCGCCCTCGTGGCCTACCATAACGAATGCGGTTACAACGACGTCACCGTCATTACCCGGGGCGGTAAGCTCACGGTCCGCTTCGACCGTACGCCGATGGGGAGCTTCGTGAATGTATGGCTCAGCGGTCCCGCTGAAAAGGTCTTCGAAGGGGATATCCAGGGCTAACCAACTCTAAATAACAGCCGGCGGCGATCGGCCCCTGGCTGACAGCTTTTCATATGATCCAGTTTTTTAAGAACATCGACCACCACACTGTAGAGATCGAGAAGCCCGAGAACGGGACCTGGGCAAATATTCTCCCGCCGCTGAAGCAGCAGGAGTTCGCCCAGCTTTCGGAGCAGCTGGACATTCCACTGGATTTTCTTACCGACTCCCTGGATATCGACGAAAGGGCCCGTTTCGAGGAAGAGGATAATGTAAAGCTCATCGTCATCAAGACCCCTACCGAGAACAATTCCTTCAACGAGAGCGACGCCTATTATATCACGATCCCTATCTGCATCATCCTCACCCACCAGCAGATCGTCACCGTGAACTCCTTCGAGAACGGGGCCATTAAAAAGTTCCTGAACACTTTTCAGAACCGGCACCCGGACAAGAAGAATATGATGGTGCTGAAGATCTTTGAAAAGATCACCCAGACCTTCCTGGAATTCCTGAAGGAGATCAACCAGCGCCGCAACCTGATCGAGCAAAAGCTCTATGCGTCCAACCGCAACGAAGAGCTGCTGGAGCTGATGAAGATCCAGAAAAGCATGGTCTATTTCGTCACGGCCCTTCGCAGCAATGAGATCCTGCTGCTGAAGATCGCCCGCACGAACTTCCTCAGCCTGACGGAAGAAGAGATGGAGATCCTGGATGACCTGGCGGTGGATATGTCACAGGCGCTTGAAATGGCCAATATCTACACCAATATCCTCAGCAGCACCCTGGACGCCTTCGCCAGCATCATCAACAATAACATGAACAATGTGCTGAAACGGCTTACGTCCATCACGATCATCCTTTCCCTGCCCGCCCTCGTGACGAGCATCTACGGCATGAACGTGCCGATCCCCTATGAACATTCGCCGTATGCCTTTTATATTCCCCTGATCCTGTCCCTGGGCCTTTCCATTATCATCGGCTGGTATTTTATGAAGAAGAAATGGTTCTAACCATGATGAATATCCGCGTCTACGGCATTTTACTGGGTAAGAACAGGGAAGTCCTGGTGAGCGACGAGTATATACGGGGAAGCTACTATACGAAATTCCCCGGCGGGGGACTGGAACTCGGGGAAGGAACCCGGGATTGCCTGAAACGGGAGTTCAAGGAAGAAATGGACCTGGATGTCCGGATCGGCGATCATATCTATACCACCGATTTCTTCCAAATGTCTGCCTTCCGGCCGGATCAGCAGATCATCTCCATCTATTATTTTGCCGAAGCGCTGGAACCCATCCGGGCGCCGCTGCGTACGACCCCTTTCGATTTTGACGAGCGGGAGCTGGCTATGTATAAGGAGAAAGGCGAGACGGAAACTTTTCGCTTCATCGATTGGAACGACTTTAGCGAGGACAGCGTCCACCTGCCGATCGATAAGGTAGTGGCAGGGATGTTGAAGAGGGATTTCTGATTTTGGGATTTTTAGATTTCGGGATTTAGATTTGTAAATCCTGAGACCGGAGATATGATACCTTGCCTGTCATCAATCCTCCGTCGGCTGTGCAGGCCCATCCAGGATGAGTTCCAGGTATTTCAGGTCCAGCCATTGTCCGAACTTATATCCCACCTGTTTGAGATGGGCCACTTCCTCGAAGCCGAAGGACTGATGCAGCTGTACGCTGACGGCATTGGATGCGTCAATGACAGCGATGATGGCATGGAACTGGTGCTCCTGCGCGGCCCGGATCAGGGGCGAAAGCAATAATTTCCCGATACCTTTTCCCCGTTGCGCAGCCGAAACATAGATGGAATTCTCCACCGTATATTTATAAGCAGGCCAGGGACGAAAAGAACCGAAGGTGCTGAAGCCGGCGACCCTGCCCCCGGACTCGGCCACGAAGACAGGATGACCGGCCGCCTGCTTGGCCGCGAACCATTCCTTCCGCATGTCCAGGGTATGCGGCTCATAGTGGTAGACAGCCGTCGTGTGAAGGATAATATCATTATAGATCTCCAGCATTTCCGGAAGATCGTTCGCAGTAGCAGTACGTATGGTGATCATCATGTAGATTTAGAATGTCAGGGGCTCCCCTTGAAGTTAGGTCCGTATCAACGCCTGACGGCCAGTTTTTTTATCATCTCCTCTCCTTCCGGCTCCGCGGAGATGCCGAACCCGTTGACGAGGATCCCTTTCTGTCCTTTTTTGGATTCGATGGCATAGACGACCGCCTCATCGGCGGGGTCGCTGTCGCCTTCAAAGCGATAGACCTCGGTGATCTCGAATTCCGAAGCCTTGAGCGTCAGCGGTGTTTTCGAACAATGGATACAGTCTGCCTTCAGGTTGAAGTCGATGGTATAGCCCCTTTGTTTGAGGCCGTTGACGGCATCCGCCACAGTATCGTATGCAAACATATTTTAAGGATTTGAGGATGAAAAGGACGGCCTGCAATGTACGAAAACCTCCTCAATTGATCACCTGGTGGGTCTGTTTGATGACGCCCATGACGAAAGTGCTTTGCACATGGCCAATGTTCTCCACCTGGCCCAGCTTGTTGACATGGAAATCATAATAGGCATCCATATTCTCGGCGACCACTTTGAGCATGAAATCGAACTCTCCCGATATGATAAAGCATTCGATCACTTCCGGCAGCTCGTGGATCGTCTGGATGAATTTGGCGCCCGAGCTTTTATTATGCTCTTTCAGAGATACATAACAGATGGCCATCAATCCTTTTTTCACTCTGGAATGATTGACGAGGGTGGCATATTGGAGGATGACCCCTGTATCTTCCATCCGTTTGATGCGTTCGTGCACCGGCGTGGTGCTCAAATGCACCTTGGCGGCGATCTCCCGGACCGTTATTTTTGCGTCCGTCTGCAAAAGGCGTAAAATCGCCCGGTCCTTTTCATCCAGGTAAACGGGCTCAATAGGGGAATTTTCTTTTTCGGGTTGTTTTTCCATCGCTTACTGCGCATTTATTCTGCTAAAATAACTAAAAATACATATTTGTTCTAATTTTTGCAATAAATTATGCGCTTTTGTTCTGCTAATCTATCTTTGTGGCACAAAATAAAAAACTTACTTCCATGTCAACAAAAACGAGTTCGATCGACCTGAAACTCCCTTACAAAGTGAAAGATATGAGCCTGGCGGAATGGGGCCGTAAAGAGATCCGTCTTGCGGAAGCCGAAATGCCCGGCCTGATGGCCATCCGTGCGGAATATGGCAAACAGAAGCCCCTGAAAGGTGCTCGTATTGCAGGTTGTCTGCATATGACCATCCAAACGGCCGTGCTGATCGAGACCCTGGTAGAACTGGGCGCCGAAGTGCGTTGGAGCTCCTGTAACATCTTTTCTACCCAGGACCAGGCTGCTGCTGCGATCGCTGCTGCCGGCATTGGTGTTTTCGCCTGGAAAGGCCAGACCCTGGAAGAAGCGGATTGGTGTATCGAGCAGACCCTGTTCTTCGGCGGCACCGATCGTCCCCTGAACATGATCCTGGACGATGGCGGCGACCTGACGAATATCGTTTTCGATAAATACCCCGAGCTGGTACAGCATATCAAAGGATTGAGCGAAGAGACGACCACCGGCGTTCACCGCCTGTACGAGCGCATGGAAAAAGGCACCCTGCCCATTCCTGCCTTCAATGTAAATGACTCCGTGACCAAGTCTAAATTCGATAACAAATACGGCTGTAAGGAATCTCTGGTGGATGCTATCCGCCGCGCGACCGACGTAATGATGGCCGGTAAGGTAGCCGTTGTAGGCAGCTATGGAGACGTAGGTAAAGGTTCTGCCGCTTCGCTGAAAGGCGCCGGCTGCCGTGTGATCATCACCGAGATCGACCCTATCTGCGCCCTGCAGGCCGCTATGGACGGATTTGAAGTAAAGAAAATGGCGGACGCCGTGAAAGAAGCCGACATCATCGTCACTGCTTCGGGTTGCCGCGACCTGATCGCTGAAAAACATTTCCGCAGCATGAAGGATAAGGCGATCGTTTGTAATATCGGACACTTCGATATCGAGATCGATATGGCCTGGCTGAATACCAACTACGGACATACCAAGGACACCATCAAGCCCCAGGTAGACGTTTATACCATCGAAGGAAAGGATGTGATCGTACTGGCCGAAGGCCGCCTGGTGAACCTGGGATGCGCTACCGGTCACCCCTCTTTCGTCATGAGCAATTCCTTCTCCAACCAGACCCTGGCCCAGCTGGAACTGTGGACGAATACCAGCAAGTACGAGAACAAGGTATATGTACTGCCTAAATTACTGGATGAAAAGGTGGCCCGTTTGCACCTGGCGAAGATCGGCGTAGAGCTCGACGAGCTGACCGATGCACAGTCTTCCTACCTCGGCATACCGAAGGCCGGACCCTTCAAGCCTGAACATTACAGGTACTAGGAGTGGTGAGTGTGAGTAGTGAGTAGTGAGTGGTGAGTGGTCAGTGGTCAGTGGTGAGTGGGCAGTAGTGAGTGGTGAGTTAGGGGTTTTTAAGTACTTCCGGGTTGAGCAGGGCAGGCGGGCGCCCCGCGTGGGGACCATGTCCCAGGCCTGCCAGCAGGTTGTCGACGGCCATGGCGGCCAGTCCATGCTGCGCTTCCCAGGTCGCTCCGGCGATATGGGGGGTGAGCACTACATTCGGCAGACCGATGAGGCCGGGATGAACGGCCGGCTCTCCTTCGAAAACGTCGAGGGCGGCGGCGGCGATCCGGCGCTGCTGAAGGGCTTCCGCCAGGGCGGGCTCATCGATGAGGCCTCCTCTTGCGATATTGACGAGGATCGCGGAAGAGCGCATGAGCTGCAATTCTTCCTTGCCGATGATATGATGGTTGGCAGGCGTATACGGCAGGGCTAGGATGACAAAGTCCGACCCCCGCAGCAATTCATCTTTGGTGGCATAGGTCGCCAGGCATTCCTGTTCGACCTCCGGAGCCAGACGACGCCTGTTGTGATACATTATTTTCACGCGGAACCCCGTAGCCCTGCGGGCCATTGCGCGCCCGATGCCGCCCATCCCGATGATGCCCATCGTCTTTCCATATACGTCAATGCCGAAAAAGCGATGACCGTTGGGTCCATTCCAAAGACCGTCCTGTACGAAATGTTCTCCTTCCGTCAACCGCCGGGCGGCCGCTATCAGCGAGCCCCATGCGAAATCCGCGACGGTCTCGTCGGCCGGTCCGGGGGAATTGGTCACCATAATACCTGCCCTGGTCACCGCCGATACGTCCACATTATTATAGCCAGCCGCCGACACGCAGATGATGTCCAGGCCGGAAAGGCCTTCCAGCAGCGGACCGTCTATTTTTTCGCCACCGGCTACCAGTACGCCCTGCTGGCCCTTAAGGGCCTCCTTGAATTGTTCGGGTGTATATTTCGGTCCTTCATTGACGGTAACGTCGAAACTGGCCCGGAGACGTTCGACCAGGTCGGGGAAGAAGGGCCTTGTGATCAGTATTTTCTGTTTCATCCTGTTAAAGATATGTCAAACGGATGGCCCTGCAAACAGGGAACCGCCCCTATTTCAAACAGTTATGCGATTCCGGGAGGATCCGGTACGGCTTTATGATTTCATTAATAAACTTCCGGGACCTGTAGCCGTCCTATATGCACAGAACACGGTACAGATAAACTTTAAAAATGGAATTTATGAAAACGCTTATAACATTTGTCATGCTGATAGCAATGGTAGCCACAGGATTATTCAGTTACCATCTTTTCCGCCAGGAAGCCTATAACGGTTCTTTCCTCTTCATTATCGCCTCTTACCTGTCGATCGTGCTGACGATACATGTATTGAGCAATACCCGCAAGAAAACCACTCTGCAATAATATTTTAGTGCGAAGGATGATTGGATAGAAGGGTTCCGGAAATTTCCGGAACCCTTGTTTTTTGGCCAGGCATTGGCTATCTTGGACAAGTTCAGTAATTTGTACGATCGAATGCCTGCCAAAACCTTATACATGAAGAAATTCTCCCTCTCCCGGTGGTTCAAGAATGTCTCCATCGCTAAAAAACTTTATTTCACGGTAGGCATTATGGCCCTGCTCATCGCCCTTGAGCTGGGAGTGCTGATCTTTTCCCTTCATACGCTTTCTTCCGTCCGGGCCTATGTCAATGGCGAAAGCATGTGGTCCAAGTCCCAGAAAGACGCCATTTACCAGCTGCTGAAATACGGCATCACCCATGATGAGGCAGATTATGCGAAATTCAAACAATACATGATCGTTCCGCTGGGAGATCGCGCCACCCTGCTGGAGCTGAACAAGCCCCATCCTGATTATGAAGTGGCCAAGCAGGGGTTTATCCAGGGCCGCAACCATCCCGACGACGTGGATGGCATGATCAAATTATTCAAGCGCTTCAATACCAACGAGTATATCAACCGGGCCATCGTGGCCTGGATCAATGCCGATTCGGCCCTGTCGGGGTTCCTGATCATCGGGGAGAGATTACATGTGGAGATCAACGGCCCTTCGCCCTCCCAGGAACGGATCAATGTCATCCTCCGGGAAATGGGGCCGCTGAATAGCCGGCTGACGGAGTTCGAAGATGAGTTCTCCATCTCGCTGGGGGAAGGTTCGCGGTGGCTGGAGAACCTGGTGTTGCGACTATTGTTCTTTGTGGCATTGACGGTAGAATGCACCGGTCTGACGCTGGCCATCATGGTGAGTCGCGGTATCCAAAAAGGGCTGAATGAGATCCTCGAATCGGCCAGGTCGGTGACCCGCGGGGATTTTAGCCGCAAGGCGAAGAGCTATTCCAAAGATGAGATCGGCAAGCTGGCCGATAATTTCAATAAGATGGCGGCAGAGCTGGAGCGGCTGCAGTTGGAGAACCGGGAAGTGAATAGCTCCCTGGAGAAAAAAGTAAGGCTGCGGACCGCGGAGATGGACAGCAAGAACAAGGAATTGGAACAATTCGCCTATGTAGCCTCCCATGACCTGCAGGAGCCATTACGGACCACTTCGGGTTTCGTCGAGCTGCTGCAGAAGGAATACCGGGGACGGCTGGACGGGAATGCGGACAAATACCTGGATTATATCGTACAGGCTTCCGACCGCATGAAGATCCTGATCAAGGACCTCCTGGATTATTCCAGGATCGGGAGGGAAAAGCAATCCAAAGAAGTGGACTGCAATAAGCTGCTCAACGAGGTGCTGGCCGACCTGCATACGATCATCAAGGAGGGCGGCGCCACCATCCACCGGGAAAATCTTCCCATGATGCATGCCTATCCCACCGAATTAAAGCTCCTCTTCCAGAACCTCATCGCCAATTCCATTAAATTCCGCCGTCCGGGGGCGCCTTCGGAGATCTTCATCTCCGCCGTTAAAGAAAAGGCGTTCTGGAGATTTTCTTTCCGGGATAATGGCATCGGGATCGATCCGTCTTTCCAGGAAAGGATCTTCATCATTTTCCAGCGCCTGCACAACCGCACGGAATATGAGGGGTCCGGCATCGGGCTGGCCCATTGCAAGAAGATCGTGGAATTACACGGAGGTACGATCGGGGTAACGTCGAAGCCCGGCGAAGGCAGCGATTTCCACTTTACGATCAGCAAGGATCTTTGAGCCCGGCAGGATAGGGCCGGCAAGATCTTTGAGAAAGTCACCGGGAATGCGGAAATTTGCAAAAAAGGGATATAATGGAATTCATAGACTATTATAAAATATTAGGCGTCGCCAAAACGGCGACCCAGGACGAAATACGCACCGCCTACCGGAAGCTGGCCAGGAAATATCATCCCGACCTCAACCAGAAAGACAAGGAAGCCAATAAGAAATTCCAGCAGATCAATGAGGCAAATGAAGTGTTGAGCGACCCGGACAAAAGAAAAAAATACGATCAGTACGGGAAGGACTGGCAGCAGGCGGCAGCTTTTGAAAAAGCCAACCAATCGGCGGGACGGAGTAATCATGGAGGCAGGAATCCCTTCCAGGGAGGCGGCGCCGGCAGGCCGGACTTCGGCGGCGGGGGTTTCGGGGGAGGAGGCTTTTCGGAAGAGGGAGGCGAATTCTCCGATTTCTTCGAATCGCTTTTCGGAGGATCGGGACGCGCCAGCGGCGGAAGCCGGGCCCGGCAAAAGGGACAGGATTACCAATCGGAATTAAGGCTTAGCCTGGCCGATGCGGCCAGGACCCATCAACAGACCCTATCCGTCAACGGTAAAAACGTACGGATCACTATCCCCGCGGGCGTGGAGAACGGGCAGATCATTAAGTTGAAAGGCTATGGGGCGCCGGGGCGGAGCGGCGCTGCGGCGGGAGACCTGTTCATCACTTTTTCCATCGAAGAAGATTCGCGGTTCAGGCGCGAGGGCAACGACCTCCATGCCAGGGCGTCCCTGGACCTTTATACGGCCGTGCTGGGAGGAGAGATCACCGTGGACACCCTGAATGGAAAAGTAAAATTAAAAGTGAAACCCGAAACCCAGAACGGAACGACCATGCGCCTAAAGGCAAAGGGGTTCCCCATCTATAAGAGCGAAGGCTCCGGCGATCTTTATATAACCCTGGAAATAAACATTCCCACCGACCTCACGGATAAGGAGAAAGAGCTGTTCCGGGAGCTGGCCAGGCTGTCCGCCCAACGTACACAGAAATAAGGAAGAACAGTAAGAACGGGGATCGTCGTCCCCCGCTGGGGTCAAAGTTCCCCTTGCCGGCAGGCCTGACCCCATGGCCGGCGGCTGGCATGATTTTCTTGTAGGCTCTTGTATAAAATTAATTTTTATGCTAAACAACAAAGAAACTATTGAAGTCTTAAATGATCTGATACAGATCAATAATGACCGTATCGTAGGATATGAGCGTGCTATTAAGGAAACCAAGCCGGAGGACGATGATCTCAAGGTGCTGTTCGCATCCATGATCTCCGAAAGTCACAAGATCAAGATCGCCCTGGCGACGGAGGTACAGACACTTGGTGCGGAAGTAGAGCAGGGTACCACGACCAGCGGCAAGATCTACCGTGCCTGGATGGACGTAAAAGCTGCCTTCACAGGTCATGACCGCCATGCGGTCCTGGCAAATTGCGAAGCGGGGGAAGACGCCGCCCAGAAGGCCTATAACTCGGCACTGAAGAGCAATGAGCTGCCGGCCTATATCCGTGAAATGCTGGTAGAACAGCAAGAGGTCCTGCGTGCATCGCACGACGAGATCCGCGCGTTAAGGGATCAATATGCTTAATCTCGTACAGGAAAAACGATAGCCTAAGCAAGGCGGCCGATGCGAAAGCAAAGGCGATAATAGCACGGTTATGACTGTGCTATTATCATTTCCGCCAGTTCCTTGCCACTGGTGAGGGCGGCTTCGACCGTTCCCGGCGAGGGACCTTCATAGAGCGCTTCTCCTCCGAAGAAAAGGGTGTCCTCTACCGGACGGCGCAACAGCCTGCGTGCGTCCGCGCTCCGGACCGTATCGAAGCTATAACCGCCGTGAATGAACGGAGCTTTGGACCAATCCATGATCTTCGACGCCAGCAAAGCCTCTTCCAGCGCCTTCTTTTCCAGGGAGAAAATGGCTGCCAGGGAAGAAAGGCAGCGATCCAGGATCGCCTTTTCATCCAGGCCATGCAGGGCTTTGAGCGCTGTACCGGCGACCCAGCCGGTGAGAAGGGGCCGTTTGTCCGGCAGCTGTGTCCACCAGGTGGGTACGGCCTCATCGCTGAGGATGAACCCGATGTTCTTATCTTTTTTATTCCAGAAGGCTTCCCGGAACTCCAACAGGATCTTCGTAACGGCGCCATAGCCCAGCTGCGAAGCGGCCTGGCGGTATTCCTCCAGGGCTGGGGAAAAGCGGATGCCCGGCGGGCTGGCGGAAGACGGGTTGGCAGAAGACGGATAGGCGGAGGAGCCGTATGCATGGACGGGATCGGGTTGAGCCGGATGGGACGGGCTTTGGGATGCAGGGGAATCGCCGGCAAGGGGCTGGGCACGAATGGGATCAGAGGGCGCGGCGCGCAGGACGCTTACCGGCACGGTCAGGATCACTTTGCTACCCGTAAAAGTCTTTCCGCCGGTCATTTGCACCTGCACCTTCCCCTTTTCCCATAGGATCGCCGCAACGGGAGAGGAAAAATGGAAGAGGCATCCTTTTTCCCGGCATTCGGTAACGAGGTAACCGGCCAGACGGCTATAGCCGCCCACTATGCGATATTGTTCGCCTGCCTCTTCCTGTTGCCATTCCCGGTACAATGCCAGGACGCTGGCGGTGTGGAGATCCACCAGGTCATATCCTTCGGCATAGCGGCGTACCAGGTCCCTTAAGCCTGCATAGCGATCCCCGGAGAACCAGGTGTCGAGGAAGTCAGCCACCGTCTGGTCTTCCGTCAGCTGCTGCATGCGATGGAGCAACTCCTCCCAACCTTCCGTGAACATTTCCTCTTTCAGCCATTCCCCTTTTCTTACGCGCACCATTTTACCGGCAACGGGATGGTGAGGGATGCCTGCCTCTTTCAGCAATTGCAAGCTGAGCGGCAGGTGGCCATGAATAAATTCCGCGCCTGTCTCCACCGGAGAAGAGAAACCTTCCGCCTGTAGGGTAAGGGCCCTTCCCCCGGCACGGGGGCCGGCTTCGAGCAGGATCGTGCTCAGGCCTGCGGCAGATAGTTCCCTGGCGGCGTTCAGGCCCGCGAAGCCCGCGCCAATGATGATAATAGGATCGTGCATACAAAAAAGTATAAATTTACAGTCAATTATCATGGCTAACCAGAAAAAGGACCGATTCTTCATTATTGTACTGTTGGGGCTGCTGTCTGCGCTGGGACCTTTTTCCATCGACATGTACCTCCCGGGATTTCCTGCCATTGCCGCCGACCTGGGAACTACCGTAGCAAAAGTCGGACTATCCCTGTCCAGTTTCTTTATCGGCATCTCGGCGGGACAATTCCTGTATGGGCCGTTGCTGGACCGGTATGGCCGTAAGCGGCCTTTATACCTCGGGATCTTCGTATATCTCCTGGCGTCGGTGTCCTGTGCGCTGGTGCATTCGGTGGAAGGGTTGATCGTGCTGCGCCTGTTCCAGGCGCTGGGCGCCTGTGCGGGGCTTGTCGCCTCCCGCGCCATGGTGCGGGACCTGTTCGATGTGAAGGAAAATGCCAGGGTCTTTTCTCTGCTGATGCTGGTGGTGGGGGTCTCCCCTATTATTGCGCCCACGCTGGGCGGGTATGTCACCGTAGCGTTCAGCTGGAAATATATTTTCTATATCCTGGCCGCGATCGCGACCCTGGTGCTCATCGCCGTTCATTTCGCGCTGCCGGAGACGAGGAAGCCCGATCCCGGCCATTCCCTCCGGCCCGGTCCCATCGTGGCCAGCTTCCTCCATGTCTTTAAAGATCCCCAGTTCTATACCTATGCCCTAACGGGAGCGACCGCTTCGGCCGGGTTGTATGCTTATATCGCGGGATCGCCTTTTGTGTTCATGAAGCTGTTCCACGTGACGGAGAAGCAATACGGCTGGATCTTCGCGCTGGTCGCCATGGGGCTCATCGGCTCCAGCCAGCTGAACAGCGTCCTGCTGAGGACCTATAAGAGCGAGCAGATCATAAAATGGGCGTTGTTATGCCAGTCCCTTACGGGCATCCTGTTGTTCGGGGGCAGCCTGCTGGGCTGGCTGGAATTATTCAGCACCATCTTCCTTATATTCCTTTTCCTCTGCTGCCAGGGCTGCGTCTTTCCCAATTCTTCCGCCCTTTCCCTGGCCCCTTTCAGCAGGAATGCCGGTACGGCCTCCGCCCTCCTAGGAGGGATCCAGATGAGCGTCGGCGCCCTGGTAGCCGCCCTGGTGAGCCTGCTGAACGATCATACGGCGCTGCCGATGACGGGCATGATGGCCTTTTGCGCTGTGACGAGCTTTTCCGTCCTGTTGTTGGGGCGGCGTGCGATCCGGTACCGGGCGGCGAACCAGCAGGTCGAGGCCCAGAGCGCGGAAATGATCAGCCATTCCTAGACGGACTGCAGCCGGTGGGCGGTCTTTCTCCCGCCGCTGGGAAAGAGGCTGTTCCCATGTTGTCCGCTGTGAGGATCTTTGGTCCTTCCGGGAGCAATTTTTTGGCCTGAATGGGGACAACTTCTTCCCGAAAAAACAGTACGAATCGTTATTTTTGTTATACCTCTCTCCGATACCTATGTAAAATATTCACTATTCTTTAAGAAAGCCTTAGACCACTGTAGCACAACATTTGATACGTATCATTAAAGGCAGTCTTATGCAAATACAATTTATCAGGAACATACAGTTCACCAAGCTGGTGAAGGCCGAGGGCCGGCTAAGAGAATTTAACTTCCGCAAGTCGAACGGACTGCAGGAAGGGCTGTTCACGGTGGACGTGAGCGACGATCGCGGTAACAGGATCGTATTCCGGATGCAGAAGGAAGAAGGTATCTGGAAGATCGTGAAGCAACAGCTGCCTGCCTGGGTCCAGGAGAACGAAAGCAATCTTCATACGTTGATCGAAGAGGAGATGGAGACTTTCGGTATGGTGAAGTAAAAACAGCTGCCTTTCCCCCACTCGCTCTCGATCCGGAAATTCCCATTGTTATCGCGTGTGAATTCCCGGCAAAGGAGTAATCCGAGGCCCGTTCCTTTTTCTTTCGCGGTCCCGTAGGTACTGACGCTTTCATTCCGGTTGATCTTTTCCAGCACTTCTTCTTTGATACCGATGCCGGTATCCTCCACGCAGATCTCGACGGCATCGCCGATGATCCTGGCGCGTATGGTGATCCAATCCCCCGGTTCACAGAATTTGATAGCATTGCTCAGGAGATTTCGCAGCACTACCTGTATCATGTCCTTATCGGCAAAGCCGGCCAGGGAAGGTTCGATACCGTTAGTAAGCCCGATCTTTTTTTCTGCCGCCTGGTTGACGAACAGGTTCAGCAGGTCTTCCACGAAAGATTGCAGGTGCAGGACCACCGGGGTCACGACGATGCCGTTCAGCTGGCTGCCAGCCCAGAACAGTACGTTGTTCACCAGCTCCGCGGAATAATCCACGTTCTTCCGAAGTTCGTTGGTCATCAGCTGGATCTCCGTTGCTGACAGCGTATTTTCCTTCAGCAGGTCCAGCAGGCTCTTCAGGGAATTGAGCGGGCCTTTCAGGTCATGCGCGATGATGGAGAATAATTTATCCTTTTCCTGGTTGTTGAGCAGGAGCTGCACGGCCTGGTGTTCGATCTCTTCCTTTTGCAGCTCCATTTCCTCTTTCTGGCGGCCGATCTCTTCATTTTTCAGCCGCAGCTGGAAATTGGCTTTCTGCTTATCCCTTTTGCTGCGGAAGAGCTGAAAGGCCAGCACGCTGAGGGATACGATCAGCATAACAGCGATAGCGATCTGCATCCGCTGGTCGCGCACGATGTGTTCATGGCGGGCATCCTTCTGGGATTGCTCGTCCTTCATCTCGGACTCTTTCTTCTCGAATTCATAGCGGGCCTGCGCCTCGTAGGTCTTTTTTCGGGTCTCCTCGTTGAAAAGGCTGTCCGAGAAATCCTTGTACAATTTGAAATATTGCAGGGCGACGGGATAATTCCCTTTCGCTTCATAGATATCGGCCAGCGCTTTGCCCGCGTCCCTGATCTGCTTCTTGCGTTTGATGTCCCTGGCCATATCCAGGCCTTCTTTGGCATAGCGGAGCGCTTCATCATATTTTTTCAGCAGCAGGAGGGTGTTGGCCAGCAAGGTGGAGGTCTCCGTAATGCCCAGCTTGTTATCGGAGCCGGTGTAATAGACCATCGATTCGCGGAAGCGGGCCAGCGCCTGCTCCCGGAGGCCTTTTACGGAAAGGATCTTCCCCACTTCATTATTCAGATAGGCTGCGAAATAGTCGTTCTTCAGGGCCCGTACGATGACCAGCGCCTGGCTATCATATTGCAGGGCCCGATCGTATTGCCCTTGCCGGAAGGAGATGTCGGAGATATTGAACAGGAGGTTGGCCAGCGGCAGACTATCCCCGTTCTTTTCGTAGATCGGCCTTATCTTTTCCAGACCCGTGATCGCTTCCTCATATTTTCCGATCTCGGCATTGAAGAGGGCGATATTCATTTTCGTAGTGGCGATCAGCGAGCTATTGCCGATGCGCGATGCGATGGTCAGGGCCTGATGATAGCAGGCGAGCATTTTCGTGTAATCCCCGATGAGCTCGTAGCCGTTCCCCTTCATCCGCCAGCTCACCGACTCCCCTTTCCCATAGCCGATCGATTCCGAATACTCCTGCGCTTTACCCGCGTAATAGAAAACGCTGTCGGGATTGATGCCGTAATAGGCGTGGGCCTGTGCATTCAGCAGATCGATGTAGGAGCTGTCTTTGGGGGATCCTCCCTGGGCCTCTTTAGAGTGGATCAGTCTTTGCAGACGTGAGATCTCAGATGATTGCGCCGCAGCCTTCCGGAAGGGGAAGCAGATGCATAGGCTCAAACAGACCGCTATATAGCAACCTTTCATCTTCACGTGTGTAGTTTGTATCAGATTAGAAGTATTCTCCTGGCAAACTAACGAAAAATCAGGCATTCCCCCGCCAAAACCTCCGAAGGGACGGAATCGGCCTACCTCAAGCAGGATTTATCGGATGTAAAGCAAAATTTAACAATATCCACATGCTGTTAATAAGTAACTTTAGGTAAATACGTCACCAAGGAATTATATTTGAATATAACCGTACGGTGAAGCAGCAATAGCAAGTACCCATTTTCCGAACTTAAAAAGTATCGATCTTGACTGAGACTATTATCAACCTGGAAACCGTTAACCCAATTGAATTTTTCGGAGTGAACAACGGTAAGTTAGACATCTTAAAAAAGAAATTTCCACTGTTAAAAATACTATCCCGAGGTACCCAGATCAAATTAAGCGGTTCGCCTGAGCAAGTGGAAACTGCCAAGGAAAAAATCGATCTCTTAGTGCAATACCTTCAAAGGAATGGTCATGTCAGCGAAAACTATTTCGAGCAGATCCTCGGTGGGGACGATGCCGAGACGGTGGACCATTTTGTAGACCGGCACCCGAACGATATCCTCGTATTCGGCCCCAACGGGAAGACCGTGCGGGCCCGTACCGTCAACCAGAAACGCATGGTAGGCGCAGCCGAGAAGAACGACGTGGTATTCGCCATCGGACCGGCCGGCACCGGTAAGACCTATACGGCCGTAGCATTGGCCGTGCGGGCCCTGAAGAACAAGCTGGTGAAAAAGATCATCCTCACCCGTCCTGCCGTGGAAGCGGGAGAGAACCTGGGCTTCCTGCCGGGTGACCTGAAAGAGAAGATCGACCCTTACCTGCGGCCCTTATACGATGCGCTGGACGATATGATCCCTGCCGACAAGCTGGGGTATTATATGAGCACCCGTACGATCGAGATCGCCCCGCTGGCTTACATGCGCGGACGTACCCTGGACAATGCCTTTATCATCCTGGACGAGGCGCAGAATGCCACCGACCTCCAGATCAAGATGTTCCTGACCCGTATCGGCGCCAATGCCAAGGCCATCATCACGGGCGATCTGACCCAGATCGACCTTCCGAAGAACCAGAAAAGCGGCCTGGCGAAAGCCCTTTATATCCTGAAAGGCATCGATGGCATCGCCCATATCGAGCTGGACGAAGAGGACGTAGTACGTCACCGCCTTGTAAAAGCCATCATCAAGGCTTATGAAAAGGACAAAAAAGAGCAAGAGGATCATTCTCAAAATAAGTAATCATGTCCCTTTGACCGTCAAACTACCAAAGCCTGTGATTTTCACAGGCTTTTTTATTTAATTTCGCATATGACTAAAAAATTCATCTTCCCATCCCTGCTCTTTTTACTGGCCGCCTGCGCCGACCCTCATACCTTCAAAAAAGCAGAAGATGCCCAGGACGCCGGCCGTGAATTCATCCGGGCATCCCTGGACGGCAACTATGAGAAAGCCAGCTTCTATCTCTTCCCTGACTCGGTGAACCAGATGATGCTCAGCAAGTGGAAAAAAGATTACGAGCGCATGGACCCTGCGGATCAGAAAAAATATAAGGATGCCAATATCCTGCCCATCACGATCACGGCGCAGAATGATTCGGTGACCAGCTATACCTATGCCAACACCTACAAAAAGGATACTACCCGGATCAAGATCGTCCGGATCAACGGAGAATGGCTGGTAGATCTGAAAGAAATCCTCAACAGCAAGAAATAATGTGGAAGAATATACTCCTGGTCGGCATCGGCGGGGGTATCGGGAGCATTGCCCGTTACCTTGCCCAGAAATGGGTGGGCTTGTTATTGCCTCATCCTTTTCCATGGGGCACTTTCCTGGTAAATATCACCGGCTGCCTGCTGATCGGCCTGTTTTACGGACTGTCTGTCAAAGGGAGCTTGCCGGGGCAGGACTGGAAGCTGTTCCTCCTGACAGGGATCTGCGGCGGCTATACCACTTTTTCGGCCTTTGCCCTGGAAAACATGCAGCTCCTGAGAACCGGTGAGTTTTTCTATGCGGCGCTGTACAGCGGCGCCAGCGTGTTGCTGGGGATTGCGGCGGCATTCGGGGGAATGGCCCTGACGCGGTGAGAGAGCTATTTTGTTTTATTGACGGTTTCCAAGTAGGTTTGCTTATTATACGTAAACACCAACGCAATTATGATGACAGTATCACATCCCTGGCATGGAGTTCCGGTAGGAGAAAATGCACCCAGGACCGTCAATGCGATCATCGAGATCCCTCAAGGTTCCCGGTGCAAATACGAGATAGACAAGGACAGCGGCCTGCTGAAGCTGGACAGGGTGATCTATTCCTCTTTCTATTATCCAGTGAATTACGGTTTCATCCCCCGCACCTATGGAGACGATAAGGACCCGCTGGATATCCTCGTGATCACTTCCCTGCCCGTGCAGGCCCTCTGCCTGATGGAGGCGAAAGTAATGGGCGTCATGCAGATGGTGGACAGCGGTGATGCCGACGATAAGATCATCGCCGTAGCGGCCAAGGACCCCAGCGTCAACCACTACAATAATATCGAAGAACTCCCCAGGCACTTCTTTGAAGAGCTGCGCCATTTCTTCGAAGAATACAAAAAGCTGGAGAACAAGACGGTGGTAGTAGAAGAGTTCGGGGACAAGACGATGGCCCTGAAAGTGATCGAAGATGCGATGGCCGCCTACAACGATAATTTCCGGAAATAAGGCAAGGATACCAGGGACCCCGACCCGACAGATCCAGCGCCCCGATATAGATTCTAAGGTCTTAGTCTTTAACCATTCCCCTTTTTAGAAAGGGAACAAAAATCAGGAGCATGTCCACTCAAACGATTGTTTTATTGGTCGCGGTCGGTCTCATTGCAGGTATGTTAAGCGGATTGGTAGGGCTGGGAGGCGGTGTGATCATCGTCCCCGCGCTGGTGTTCATACTGGGTTTCAGCCAGCACCAGGCCACAGGAACTTCCTTAGGCATCCTGTTGCTGCCCGCCGGCATCTTCGCCGTCATGAATTATTATAAGAAGGGGTATATCGATGTGAAGGTCGTGCTCATCCTCTTTGTCGGGTTCCTCGTCGGGGGCTACTTAGGCAGTCGTATGTCCCTAAGTTTGCCGGAAGGCACCTTAAAAAAGATTTTCGCCGTTGCGCTGATATTGATCGCGGGCAAAGTGTTGTTTTTCGATAAATAACGGAGGAGTTTAAGTCAATCGATCCTACTTTCCCGCAGTCCCATGCTGTTGTGCAACGGCGCTGTTCCTGCTCATGGGCGAATACTAAAGCCGTGCATCGGCTCTTTTTCAGCCAACACCTATTTCAACTTTACCATCAGCTCGCAGCAAATGCGCCTTTTGCATCAACAGCATGGGACTGCTGAAGACTTGTATGACCGTGCTATCAGCGGGCTGCCGGCGGTACTATGTCTCAACGCCGCATTTTCTGCGAGCTCATTCTACTGTTGACGGGGTAATCGCTGAATAGAATTGGTGGGCCCGGCTTTGCATCTGCTCATGAGCAGGAACAGCGGTGGTGAGATATAGTACTGCTGGCGTGAATAGAGATGTACCGGCGACATGAAACGAGATGAGTTACTGCTGGCGCGCCCTTATCCCGGCTGGAAGAAACGTTTGATGAGGCGCAGGTGGTGAACGCGCTGCGGGCCGTCGGCAGGCACAATGCCCATATTATCGATCCTGTCTATCCGCACTTTTCCCGACGAGTGGATGATCTCATGGTCGTTCAGCAGAAGACCGACATGGGTGATCCTGCCCTCCTCTCCCCCATTGTCAAAAAAGGCCAGGTCGCCGATCCGCACTTCTTCCAGGAATCCTACGGGTTCGCCCTGTGTGGCCTGCTGGGAAGCGTCCCTTAACAGGGGGATATCGAAAAATTTAAGCAGGGTTTGGGTGAAGCCGCTGCAATCCGTCCCAAATACGGATTTACCGCCCCAGAGATAGGGCGTGTTCAAAAATTTAAGGGCCAGCTGCCGGATCGTCTTCGCGTCTTTATGGGCCGCGACGGGGTCCCATACAATCCCCTTATAGTGAAGGGTATTCTTCATGGCGGTAAGCGTACAGCCCAGGGGTATCATCATGGGATGACCGTTGTATTCGATCTCGTTCACCCATTCCGGCGTGAGGGCCTTGCCGCCCTGTTGGTGATCCGGCTCATCGATCTCCGCCAGGTGATTGGTGGTACACCAGCCTTCATAATTGTCGTAGCTGCAGCGGACATGCGACCAGTTGTCCTTCGTCTGTTCGAGGACCTCACAGCATTCACCGAAGAGCTGCTGGGTGACCATTTCGCTCCTGTGTGAGGGTACGGCTCTGAGCGGGCTTACCGGGACGCAACAAATAGCTCTGTTCATGGGGGAAAGTTATAGAGAATTTGTGAAATTTTCCTTTTGCTGCATCTTACTATAAGAAATTCCTTACTTTACTCTTCATGACTAAAGACCCTTTTAGCCATATCACCGACCAGGAATTGCTGGAGCGCTTCTATGCCGAGAAGAACAACGAATGGCTGGGCATCCTGCTGGAGCGTTATACCCTATTACTGCTGGGTGTCTGCATGAAATACTTAAAGCAGCAGGAGGAGGCGAAGGACTGTGTCCAGCAGATCTTTGTGAAGATCATCACCGAACTGCCAAAGTATAAAGTCGATTATTTCAAGTCCTGGATCTATACCATCGCCCGGAACCACTGCCTCATGAAGTTGCGGGACCGTCACGGGCGGGTGCCGGCGGAGCTCACCGACAGCCTGCTGGTATCCTGGGACGAGGACCCCGTGAAGAACAAGCACCTCGAAAAGGAGCAGCTGCTGGAATTTATGGGCCAGGCCCTGGAAGATTTAGGGAAAGAGCAAAAACTCTGTGTAATTTTGTTCTACCTGGAAAAAAAGTCCTACCAGGAGATCGCAGAAAGCACCGGTTATACGTTAATGCAGGTAAAGAGTCATATCCAGAACGGGAAGAGGAACCTTAAATTACTGATAGAAAAAAAAGCAGGGGAAAAAAGCAAGTCGTCATGAACAAGGATCTGCTGAACATATTATCCAATAGTAACAAGGACATCGATAACCAATTATTGATGGATTACCTGAACGGCAAGCTATCCGGGGAGGAGAAGCAGGCCGTCGAACAGTTGATGGCGGATAATGATTTCATGAACGATGCCCTGGAAGGCCTGCAGCATTTCGACAATAAAAAGGACCTTGACAGCTATGTGGGACAGCTGAACGCCACCCTGCAAAAAAACCTGCAAAAGAAAAAGCTTCGCCGGGAAAAAAGGCGCCTGAAGGAATACCCCTGGACCTACCTGGCCATTCTGCTGATACTGGCGCTTTGCGTCGCCGCTTATTTTATTATTAGTAAGGCTGTACATTTCCGATAGGCGGCCCCTGAACCCGGGATGGAGTTGTGGGGTGTCCGGCACAGGGTGGACTGCCCTGCCGGGAAGCCTCGAAAGTCCGGCGGGAAGATGATGGCCGGGAAGGCTGTAATAAAAATATTCGCTATTTTGGCGCATATTTATTTATCATGAAAAAACGCTGCCTCTCCCTTGCCCTGCTTACTCTGGCCTGTTCCCTTCAGTTTTCGTTCGGCCAACGTATCAGTTATATCGTCGGATTTCCCAACCTGGCTCACCATGAGGCAAGGATAGAACTGATCGTGAACGATATCCCTGCGCGAAATGCCGTTTTCCGGATGAGCCGGTCCTCCCCCGGCCGCTATGCCACGCACGAGTTCGGCAAGAACGTGTATAATGTGCAGGCGCTGGATGCCCAGGGAAAGCCCCTGCCCCTCAACCGGCTGGATGGGGACGTCTATGAAGTGCCCCGCCATGCCGGGTATGTGCGGTTGCAATACACCCTCTATGCGAATTATTCAGACGGCACCTATGCCGGTATCGATCCTTCCGGCATCCATTTCAACATGCCGGCGGTGTTCATGTGGATGAAGGGGCTGGACAATACGCCCATCAGCATTCACTTTAACGTGCCGGAGGAGCTTCACTGGACAGTCGCCACCCAACTGGAACCCACCAACGATCCCTGGACCTTTACGGCCAGGGGCCTGCAATATTTCATGGATTGCCCTACCAAGATCGGAGACCTGCGTTACAGGAAATGGGAGGTGAAGAACCCGGACGGCAAGAGCTATACCTTCCGTATCGCCCTGGATGGCGGCGGGGACGACAGCACCTTCACCAGCTTCAGCGGGAAAGTGGAGAAGATCGTCCGGCAGGCGCAGGCCGTCTTCGGGGAGACGCCCGCCTATGATTACGGGACCTATACCTTCCTGGCCAGCATCAACCCCTATGTGCACGGGGATGGCATGGAGCACCGCAACTCTACTATGATCAGCATCCCCACGAATTTCCGGGGGGAGGAAGGCCTGCTTGACGTATTCGCCCACGAATTCTTCCATTGCTGGAACGTGAAGCGTATCCGCCCGAAAACGCTGGAGCCTTTCAATTTCGAGAAGAGTGACATGAGCAGCGAGCTATGGTTCGCCGAAGGTTTCACGCAGTATTACGGGGACCTGCTGGTGCTGCGGGCGGGATTCGGGAAAGACAGCAGCTATGTCATGCGCACGCTGGCGGGGCTTATCAATACCAAGGTGAATACGCCGGGAGCGAAATACTATTCCCCGGTGGAAGACAGCCGCATGGCCGTGTTCGTCGATGCGGGCGTTGCCGTTGACAAGACGAATTACCCCAATATGTATACGTCCTACTATCCCTATGGAGGGGCGATCGCCGCCGCCCTGGACCTGGAGCTGCGGACCCGTTATCAGAAGACATTGGATGACGTGATGCAGGCCGCCTGGAAGAAATTCGGGAAGCCCGAGATACCCTATAC
>Ga0307517_10002959_pt1 | contig 26832 bp, 27 predicted proteins | sample 23_EM_MG_FD_194515 | JGI IMG/M metagenome (GOLD analysis project Ga0307517, IMG submission 194515) | Populus trichocarpa ectomycorrhiza microbial communities from riparian zone in the Pacific Northwest, United States - 23_EM | ecosystem: Host-associated > Plants > Roots > Unclassified | place... | reverse complement strand
GTATCGGATCCCACATTTTTTTTTTTATCACTGGTAACGTATTTGGTCCCCATCATATTGTTTCAGAGCAATTCGATTAAAAAATGCAGCTGATTGGACCCATCCCAACTCCGTGGTTTCTCTTCATTTAAAAAGTGTGGATGAGAGAGTGGTAGCCTGTAGGTATATATTAAAATAATATTTTTTTTTATTTTTTAAAATTCATTTCTATATTAAAATGATATATATATATATATATATATATATATAATTAATTTAAAACAAAAAAAATTTAAAATTTTTAAAAAGCTTTGTTGGATTCACTTCTAAACACTCTCGAAAATCTCTTGTAAAGTTAATATTGAAAAGTCAGCAACATAATTCAGACACATATACATTTCTCACATTGCAAATGAGGAACACTGCCAAATTCATCCTGAATGGAATATATATCAAACCTCACAAATTACTTGTTGAATTTGATTTATTATTAACAATTATAAATCAGTAAAAAGGATATATCATTTTATTTAGACATATCATAAATTTTTAAATAAACATACAATAATTAAAAGATAGAACGTGGTTTAAGTAGGTAGATTTGGAAGCTCGACAGTGGTTGCTTTTCAAAGTGTTTTTCATTCAAAAATATATTAAAATAATACTTTTTATTTTTTAAAAATTATTTTGATATAGAAAATTATAAAATTTAAAAATATATTTAATTTTATTTTTATTTTTTCAAAATTTAACCGTCCCCAAAATGCCAGAGATGGAAGGACAACTCCGTTTGGTGAGAAGGCAGAGAAAAAACAGAGATCACATCTCACACGTATTGCAATTGTAACAAACACTCTGTTCTCTGTAGAGCTTGGAAAGCGTTTGCTGTTGCTCCCCTAACGGTTGGGCAGCTGGCTGGCTGGCTATCCATGAAATTCTTGGTGCATAGCATTTACACGCACCTTTTCACTTCCACTCTCCCACGGCCCCCCTCCCTCTTATCTTGTCATTATCACTCAACCATTACTTTGTCGCGGTGGTTGGAATTGTAGTTAGAACTGAAATTCACGGTTATATTTGTTAGCTGTTTGAATGTGGGATAATAATTATTTTTTAAATTATTTTTTTATTTAAATATTGATTAAAATAAAATTATTTTATTTTTTAAAAATTATTTTTAATATTAGTATATTAAAATAATTTAAAAAATATTAATTTGAAATGAAAAAATTAAACAAAATTTAAACTTTTTTAAAAATACTTTTAGCACATGAAAGACAAACAATTGCATATCAATTCATAATTCAAGATGCAAATCATATCTGACCCACCTCGAGAAAAAAAAACTTTATCCTCTCTCTCTCTCTCTCTCCCCCCCCCCTTGGTCACCACCACTCCAGCTCTTTGACTAAAAAATTGACTTTTCACTTTGACTCGGGCCTGATCTTATTACGTGGATTTGAGATTTAAAAAATAAGTCTCATGCACTAATCTAGATAACTGAAATCAGCTGCTGAGAGATCGAAGAATCCATGTCCTAATATCCCTGATAAATTAGTTCATGTAGTAAGTAGTTGATGCAAGTTAAAAAGAAAAAAGAAAAGAAAAAGGGTGATCGTGAAACTGGTAATCATCAATCGTCATGGTTAAATAAAGAGGCCATCTGTTTTCGGTTTTCTTGTTCGAGTCCAAAAGCTAGACATGGAAGTAGTATAAAAATGAAGAGAAACATAACACAACAAGAACACACAAAGGGTCACGAGGTCTAAGCTCTATGTGACAAGCAAACGCAATAAACCCCCCACCCCAACAACGCTATTCCTTTGTTGTCTCCTACCTCGAAGATTCCTTCCTTTTTCCTCCTTTCCTCTTACTATAAGAACCATGATAACCTCCCTGTTCAATTAAGACAATTTCTTCACAATCTCTGAAAAATCCCGCCCAATAAAATGGCTGAGAGCTCCAGTCACAACCACCTCATCTACCTTCACGGTGACCTGGACTTGCTCATAGTTGAAGCCAGATCTTTACCCAACATGGATGTTATCTCCAAGAACTTCCGCCAGTGCTTCAATGTTTGCATCCCTTCTTCCGCCACCACCACCACCACCAAATCCATCGACCACCATGACCGCGACCACCGCCACCACCGTGACCGCGACCACCGCCACCACAGTGATGCCGACAAGAAGATCCACCACCGTCACATTATCACCAGTGATGCATACGTGACAGTGACAGTCCCTCAGGTGACACTCGCCCGCACCCGCGTGTTGAAAAATGCCGCAACCCCCGTTTGGGAGCAAAGGTTCAATATCCCTTTGGCACATCCTGTTAAAGATATTGAATTTCACGTCAAAGATAATGATTTGTTCGGTGCAGAGTTGATCGGGACCGTGAAGATACCTGCATCAACAGTGTTGTCGGGGGAGTTTATTCAGGGATGGTTTCCAATAATTGCTGCATCAGGGAAACCACCAAAGCCCGACACAGCTCTTTATCTGGAATTGAAATTCACACCTTTTGAGAAAAACCCTTTATACCAGAATGGGTTTGGAGGTGATCCTGTAGTAAATGGGGTGAGGGGTACCTATTTCCCGGTCCGAAAAGGCGGTCATGTGACACTCTATCAAGATGCTCATGTGAAGGATCATGACTTGCCTGAGATTGAGATTGATGGAGGGAAGGTTTTTAAGCAAGAGAGGTGCTGGGAGGATATTTGTTATGCCATATCCGAAGCTCATCATATGATTTATATTGTTGGCTGGTCTGTCTTTTATAAGATTAAGTTGGTTAGAGAACCAACTAGGCCATTGCCAAGAGGTGGAAATTTGACACTTGGGGAGCTGCTGAAGTATAAGAGCGAGGAAGGTGTGAGAGTCTTGTTGTTGGTTTGGGATGATAGGACTTCTCATGATAAATTTGGGATTAAAACAGTAAGTGAGGATTTTGATTAGTACTATTTGATTTTTATTATTATGTGGGTTTATTTGGTCCGTTGTTGCTATTTTGTGTGATGTTTGTTTTGTTTGGTTAATGAGCGATGAATGGTTAAATAATTCAATTATGATTGTTTAACTTGGGTGATTGTTGCCACTTTCTTGTAGTGGAAAGTTAAGGGGAGGTTTTGTCAGAAGGTTTTAAAATTTAATGCCAATTTGTAATGTGATGGCAGGGAGCACATGCAACTTCTATTTTGTAATTTTATTTTTTCCCCTCATGATTTTAGCAGTAGTGATATTTAATAATGAAAGATGTCTGCAATAGTTTTATAATGTGAAAAGCTATTTTGGGATACAGGCAGGAGTTATGGCAACACATGATGAAGAAACCAGAAGATTCTTCAAGCATTCATCTGTTACTTGTGTGTTGGCACCTCGATATGCCAGCAGTAAGCTCAGTTTTCTCAAGCAACAGGCAAGCCTGATTTTATTGTTGAGTTGATTATTGTCTCATAAGAAGCACATGCAGCTAAGTGTGTTGGTTGTTTTAACAATGCACATTCTTTTGGCTAATGGGTTTTTATTTTACATCTCTTTAGCGTATGCAAAAATATTAATTGGTAAGTTTTGGTTTGTGGAACAAACTTGGTTGTTCTTTCGGTTTCATTTGAGAGGTCACAATTGCTTCTCTTTGGACAATTTATTGATGTGCGGTGGTTTTTCCCAGATTGTTGGAACCATGTTTACGCACCATCAGAAATGTGTTCTTGTGGACACCCAAGCATCCGGTAATAACAGGAAGATCACTGCATTTATAGGAGGCATTGATCTCTGCGATGGACGGTATGATACTCCCGGACATAGACTGTTTCATGATCTCAACACTGTCTTTCAGGATGATTTCCACAATCCAACATTTCCTGTAAGTGATAGACAAATCAAATGATCAACTTTTAGTTTCAGTAGTCTTTTCACTTTCGGTATCTGCTATTTATATTCAGATCAACAGTGTACAAATGGTGCTGTAATAGTTTGTTTTCCACTTTTTCAAGCGCATAATGTACCTATAATTTCAATGTGACTTGATGTTTAAGTTGCCATGAAATTTATATCACTTTCAAGTGATATTTTCCTTATCATCCCCAATACTAACATGGTTTACTAAATATTCTGAATTCCTGTTTATTGACTTCTGATATTGTTCCGCCAGATCCTTTGGTTCTGTATACTTTTTTCTTTTTTTCTTTTTGCACTTTTTTTTGCCTCAACTCTCCTTTTTATGTATGAAAGGCTTTAACCAAAGCACCAAGGCAGCCCTGGCATGACCTGCATTGTAAAATTGATGGGCCAGCTGCATATGATGCTCTTATAAACTTTGAGCAGCGTTGGAGGAAAGCAACAAAGTGGACAGAGTTGGGACTGCGTTTCAAAAGAAAATCCCACTGGAGCGATGATTCATTGATAAAGATAGAACGGATTTCGTGGATACTAAGTCCTCACCTTTCTGAAACAAAGGATGGAACCACAATAGTTCCACCTGATGATCCCACAGTATATGTTTCCAGTGAAGAAGGCCCTGAGAATTGGCATGTCCAGGTTGGACATCACACCCTCTAATTTTGTCGTTTAGATTACAACCTTTATCATCATCATCATCATCATTTTATTGACCCCTGTTTTTACTTATTTTGTTTTTGCAGATTTTTAGGTCCATTGACTCCGGATCACTGAAAGGATTTCCCAAAACTATTGATGAGTGTCAGGATCAGGTTTACCGCAAGTTGAACATTTTATTTTCCTTCTTCCTTTTAATATAAGCCAAAGATAACATACCTTTATTGATGTTAATTTTGTGTTGCAGAACCTAGTTGTTGCAAAAGATCTGGTTGTAGATAAAAGCATTCAAACAGCATACATACAAGCCATCAGATCTGCTCAGCATTTCATATATATTGAAAATCAGTATTTTCTTGGATCCTCATATGCATGGCCATCATATAAGGATGCAGGTCAGAATTGCAAATTTTCATTATACCGGTTCTTTTTTTTTTTTTGGATTAGGATTCCTTTTTCAAGAGACCCACGTTGATGCAGAGCCTCTATATACAAAATTTTGCATGGGTATTTGGATTTTAGGAATAATATATCTTGGTAGATGTTCTTTTGCTTGATAAGATTTGGATTTTGGACCTTCTCAAATTCATATCTTTTACCACAACCTCTATGGCTTTTCATCTATTTGTTTGCCTTTTTAAGTTGACAACTCAATTATTTTTATTTTTTAGCGTCTCACTAGTTTAGCCACTACCATCATGAATTCTGTTTTGCTCACCTTTGCTTCTTATGTTATTGTCAAGCTGTTTTGAATGAAACTTTTTGCTATTTCTATGGACAACGATCATGGCTGTAACTACATGCCTTAATTTTACACACGACAACACAGATAAAACACACACATACACACATTTGTTCTCAAGTTGTTTCCATTATTATGATGTGCAGGAGCTGATAATCTAATCCCAATGGAGTTGGCATTGAAGATTGTTAGTAAAATTAGAGCCAAAGAGAGATTTGCAGTATATGTTGTTATTCCATTGTGGCCAGAGGGTGATCCAAAGACCAACACTGTGCAAGAAATTCTCTTTTGGCAGGTAGTGTATAATCAACTATGTTGACTTGAAAGATCAATATATTTTTTCAGACATCAAGAATGAACCATCTTGTATATTTGGAACCCGGTCAACTTTTTATTATTCATGAGCTCTTGTAGTCATAGTGTACTTCTCATATGCCTTGTCCCTAGTGACATGGGAAAGGTTCACCTTATACGGTCTTGGATCAACATAAGTTTCCACTTTCTGTCCTTAAACAATAAGAAGTATTTGATTTCCAATTCCATTGGTCTGGGATGCTTGATTCCTATACCTGCAATTGGTGATTTTTCATGGTAAGATGTTTAGTGACTTGCAGCTAGAACGGCTGTTTTGCTACTTTTACTGTTATTATCCTTCTTATAGGCAAGACCATGGTTTTAGATACATAACAGAGAATAATAACTGTTACTCAAATTTTGCTGCTAAAGCAGCTTTATTAAGGAGTTTCTTAATATTGGTGCACGCTGATTGGGTGACTATTGCTTTGGGTTGTGAGTTGATTTCTTTTAGTGATTCTGTCAGCAAGTTGGATTTGATTGTTGTGAGACACCAAGGGTTTCTGTTGAAACAGAGCAACAATTCAATCTATTTTGTCGCTAACTTTAGAAAGTTTATACTTTGCAGAGCCAGACAATGCAAGCAATGTATGAAAAAATTGCACAGGAACTTAAATCAATGAATCTTGTAGATTCACATCCTCAAGACTACCTCAATTTCTATTGCATTGGTAAACGAGAAGAAATTCCCCAAGAATTGTCGAGTGCTAATGGTGGAACGGTAATTCTTTCAGATTATATCCTTCTGTGGTTTTTCATCGTTACCATTGCATTACCTGTTTTCTTTCTGTGTATAAAATAGTTTGTTGGCTGCTATGTAACCATATATTATGGATATAGCTGCGTCTGCACTTGCTGCTGATTTTCACCCTAGAAAGTGGTGTGCACGGTATCCGATTGGCTATAATCCAAAAGTTGCTTATAGGAACTGAAATATCTATAATCCAAAAGTTGCTTATAGGAACTGAAATATGTGGCCTTTGAAACTTCGAACTTTTGTGTAAACAAAGCCCAATTCAAGTTCCCAATTTTAATTGTCAGCCATGCGACAATGGTCATAATAAAATGTCAACACAATGAAGATAAATAAATAATTCCCTTCTGAAATTTCGTTTTAGCTCACGTATTTTCCTTTGGCGTGGAGGTGCATATGGAAAGGTTTCTGCGCTCCTGTTTGTCTCATACTCTGGCAATTCTGGATTATCCCGGTTACATAGAGTGCTGCCATTTTTTCAAGTTTCTGACATGGATTTTTTCTTTCATATCTATCTCAGTTCTTGATTGTGTCCAGTGACCTAAATGATGGGAAAACTATCATGACTTTCTGTTTCTGAAAATGTTGAGGCAGAAATCTTCTGTGACCTGCTTCTCCAAGGCGCGGTTGGTGTTATTTCACTAAAGCAAATGTCAGCTACTCTTATAGCCTTAAAAATTGACCTCATGATATTTATTTTTGTTCCTTACCATTTAATCTTGCAGCAGTATTCCCTTTTTTGAAAAGGGTATGATAGTTGAGGTTGTTATCTTTGAAGTGTGGCTTTTACTTTTTATCTGCATTGAAGTCCTAATAATGTTCACAATCACATTGTTTCAATCAGGTCTCCGAATCTTTTAAATCTCAGCGATTCATGATTTATGTCCATGCAAAGGGAATGGTAGTGGACGATGAGTATGTGATAATGGGATCTGCAAATATTAACCAGAGATCCATGGCTGGGTCAAAAGACACTGAGATAGCTATGGGTTCATATCAACCCCGGCACACATGGGCTGCAAGGAAGAAGCATCCACGTGGACAGGTTTGTTTGGCATCCTTCTTCATGCCATAGCAAAAATCTTGTTTCTGGCCTAGTTTTGCTGTTGCTCATGAGGTGGTCAGCATGGAAAAATGTTTTCTTTTCTTTTCTTTTCTTTTTGTGCAGATTTATGGATATAGAATGTCACTATGGGTGGAACATCTTGGTGAGATAGATGAACTGTTCATGGAGCCCGAGGATTTGCATTGTGTGAAGAAAGTAAATAAAATTGCCGAGGACAACTGGAGGAAATTCACAGATCCGAATTTCAAACTGTTGCAAGGACATCTTCTCAAGTATCCTTTGCTGGTAGATGCTGATGGGAAGGTGTGTCCACTTCCTGGACATGAGAATTTCCCAGATGTTGGTGGCAAGGTGCTTGGAGCTCATTCCACCACACTTCCCGATGTGTTAACAACATAATCCCCTTCCCATCTCGTGTTCATGCAACACTGATGAGGAAAATGGGCAGCATGTTTCTGGGTTTCTCAATGCGGAGCTTTATGTTTTGTATGTTTTCTCTTTACTTCATGTCTTGGGGAAGCTCCAAGTATGTCATGTCACTGTGGAAAGCAAGACAAGGATGAGACGCTGTGAATACTGGCTGATACGAATGGTTTCTAGGCTGTCATCGATGGGAGAAGGTTAACGAAACAAGCTACATAGCAAGTCCGTACATGCCTGGTTCCAGTGTAACATTTTAAAAATGGAGTGCTATTCACATTTCCTGTTCACCTTCTATGTGTGTTGCAAGTTTATGAATGATGTGGCTGATGTCAATACCAGGCAAGCAGGCAGGTGTTACTGTTCTTTTGCCTTCTGCAATCATCCGACCGTTCAAAATTGCATTTGATTGTGCTCCTGGGATTTTATCTTTAAATAATTTGTTTTTACGCCTTGTTTATACTATTTATTATTAAATTAAATTTAAAAAAAGGGGAAATTACTATAGCCTAAGACTCAGATTACTAGCTATTTGATGAAATTGCCTCGTGTTCAAAATTATCTGATAAGATGATTTTTTTACCATAATATAATTGTTTTTTACAAGTTGCATGGGTTAAATTGATTATTTTGTTTTTTTATTGCACAGTGTAAATATTAATTTAACTCTAGAATAAATATCAAATTGCATGGGGTTAAATATTCATTTTCTCCCTTCAATATTGAATTTTTTATATTCTGAAGGGTTTATGTTATTTTTTTTTACTTTTTTTCTTTTTTTTTTATTTATTGTTGTTATATTTTTATTTAAATTATTAATTGGTATGATGACTCGGGTTTTAAATTTTTTTCTTAACCATTTATTTACATGGATAAAAAAAACTTGACCAGCCCACGACGGTGAATCACTGGCCACAAATCTAGCAAAATGCAATAAATGGAGGAAATACGGCATTCTTCTGGTGGGAATTTCGTAGCATGAATGGTATTGGAATGGAGATGGGGAGAAAGAGATGCAGAATGTGAACAAATGTTCTTTGGCCATATACTTTTGGATGCGTTTAAGTCACTGCACTCTCCATGTTTATCGATTTAGGAGCTGCTGAGTTTTAATAAAATGTAGCTCAAATAAAATTACTGTTTTCTTTCTTTCTTGAGGTTTGATGTTTGAACCAGCTAGAGTAATGAACGGGTTTTGTTCAAAGAAATTGTCTCGTGAGAAGAAACACTATGGATTCACATGGTTTTTTTTCTTTTTTAATTTCATTTTTATATATTAGATTAATTAGAAATTACAGTTGGTTATTTGTTTTGTTTAGCTTCGTATTGACCACTTGCAATGTCAAAAACAAAAAAGAATTATTGATTGATGCTCGATTTGAAAATATTAAATGAAACTAAATTGAATTTAAATAATTAAAACAATGAGGATGGAATTTCAACACTAGACAGGTATTGAGCTCTTTTTTCTTTCAAACATTGGGGACTTAAATGTGGACATGAGAGAGATTCAACCTTTTGTTTTGGTCCCTTGATTTTTTCTTTTCAATTTAATTTTTTCATAGTTAGTTTTTTTTGGATTAGACTTGAAAGTTTTTTTCCGTTGCCTAGATATGAGGATTCCATGATATCAAGAAAAAATTAAAACACGTGTTTGATAATTAGTTTTGCAAAATAAAATTTAATTTAATTGATCTAAAACAATTAAGGTTTAAGGGATCAAATTTGACACTAGAAGAATTTCAAGGGCCAAAAAGGATGTGCATGAATTGACGTGTGCAATGTATGTGCCACCGTTTGTGGTGATGTCGTCGCACTTTAGAAACAAGTGCAACTTCCTTCATAGTGTCACACTGTTGTCAGCGGTTGCATTCAAAGCGATGCAACGTGCTTTTTTTGATTAAGTTGTGCATGTCGATGGAAAAAGCAGTGACAAGAGCTTCAACTACTTTTTCTTTCTTCTCCTTCCTTTTTTCTCTCTCATATCCTCGTGATTGATGTTGGTTTGCCAAAATTTAAAAGTGTTCTGTCATTTTTTTTATAGTGTCAAGTTTAGTTTTCATCTTTTTAATTGCTATTTTTGGTTTTGGATCCTTCTTTAAAATTGATTTTTTTTTCTTCTAATTTTATCCTTCAATGTTGGGTTGATTTAGGATTAAGCTTAATTATTTTTTTTATAGGGTCATTTTTTTCTTATGACTCAGGTCACGAGTTCGAAAAACCAGCTTGGGTTGACATTGATTTTTTTTTTAGGTCTTGTTGTTACACTGATTTTCTTTTTTAATTTCATCATTTAACAATGAGTTTATTAAATATTTAGGCTTCATGATTTTTTTCACATTTTTTTTTACCTTCAGGTCACACATTTATATTTTTATATGTTTTGATGATAATAATAAAATAATAATTGGACTACTAATATATTTATTTAAAAATAAATGTTAAACATGTTTTATACAATGATAATATCAACAAGCATGAAAGATTTTATGCTAAAACTTCACATTACATATGTTATTTATTACACATTATAATATGAAAACTCCACATATAACACAAAAAAATTATTTAAAAATATATGAGAAATTAAAAATAATCAAGAAAATGATCCTTTATGTTGATATGATTGGAAATTTAGAAACAAAAGTGTACATTGGAACAGCATATTGGAATATAGAAATATAAAATGAACTTTGGGAATCTTTAAAAGATAAGGACTAAATTGAAATATATGAAACATTATAGAAATCAAAGTGTAGTGTAGTATCCTATGATTTCTCTTCCTTTTTATTTTATTTTAAGTAAGACTTTGGAGTCGAGCCCTTCATTCAAAACCAAAGAAAACCCTATTAGGTCTCGGCTTCTTCATCGTTTCCAATGGTGAAATTTCTCTCTCATTCTCTCTTTATATATGTAATTTGTTGAAAATTTAAAGACCTAATTAATCTTTTCCTTCTCTTACAGGCTGATTCTCCAGTCAAAAGGTAACATCTCGAACTAGTTTTAATATAGATTAAGGGTTTTTTTATATATTTATTTTTATGTTTTCATCAACTTTCGATGTTTAAGATATGGGTTTTGTGTTTTGAGGTGTTTAAGAATGATTAATGTAACGAATCTTAGGTTTGTTAATATTGGGGCTAGCTGATATACGTTTGTTTACTTAACGGGATTTTAAAAATATTGAAGGGTTTGATGGGAGGGATGACAACTACAAACAATGACTTCAGGTTCTTATGTAATAGAATGTGTCAAGAGCAACTATGGCTTTGTTTTGGTTTCAAATTGCTGCAAATCTAAGGAACCTGAAAAATATTGGAGGGTTTGATAGATGGCATTGCCATCACAAACAATGGCTTTATGTTGTTAAAGTTCGGATTTTTTGAGTTTATTAAGATTTGTTACCTCACCAAGCTTGTGTTGCTTAGATATATATGGTTATTTGGCTCTGCACCTTTTGTTTTGTGTTGATGTTATTTGAACTGGGCATACCAGGGATTCACGCTCTCCTTCACCTTGGAGAGAGCAGTCGAGGTCCAGGTCAAGATCGTGGTCGAGGCCCAGGCCCAGGTCAAGATCCAGATCAAGATCATTGCCAAGGCCAAGGCATAGGTCACGGTCACAAAGTCGTGGAAGGTACTGTAACCCTGGGTTTTTGCTTATTGTGTGCTGGTTTGTAATTGTGGCACTAATGCACATCTGCATCCAACACTAATTTTATGGCTTTATTACATGGATGGTTGGTGGTCTCTGCACAGATCAAGGTCTAGAGATCAGGACAGGTTAGTTGCAGCTTTTAAATTGCAATTTCTTAGAATGACAGGCATGTGTTATGGTGTTTCTTCCAATGTGTCTTGTGGATCTGTATCGGCTTCATCATTGTTGTTTAGATGGTTTATATGTTAATCTTTACTTGGTTGATTATATGGCAGGACGGAAGTCGTAAATCCTGGAAATACACTTTATGTGACAGGGCTGTCTACAAGGGTCACAGAAAGGGATCTTGAAGAACATTTCTCAAAGGAGGGAAAGGTAGGTCCCTTTTAAGGCAGTTCGATGTATAATTAATATTTCTTAGTAAATGTGGTTGTCATCCATTTTTATATCAATTAATAATTATTGAAGAATTTATATTTTTTAGGTTGCATCTTGTTTTCTTGTTGTGGAGCCCCGGACACGCATTTCTCGTGGGTTTGCTTTTGTTACAATGGACAATGTTGACGGTGCCAATCGTTGTGTGAAATATCTCAACCAGTCAGTTCTGGAGGGGCGATATATCACTGTGGAAAAGGTAATGTGATTATCTCGTTGGTGATGCTCACCAACCCATTTGATTGGATCTTTATTCTTAACTTGGAAGTTTTCTGGTTATATTCAGAACACATTGCGTCAGCTATGTTGGCAGCAATCAAAGATGATCAGTTCATCCATGTCAACTTAAGTGTAACAGCTTGATCAATGGCCAGCTTAAACAGCTTTTCAAATGCTAGTGATCAACTAAACATAGCAACTATATTGTTCAACAACTATACAACATCAGCATTCAATTTCAACCCTCAACTAATCAACGGACATTATCAAGCATTCAATTTCAACTCAACTAATCAACGGACATTATCAACTTCTTTCTAATCAGGCTTTATGGTATTTCATGCCCAACAGTTAATAGACAGTAGTCATATATGCCTGATTGTTGTCCTTGTTGTGCTTGGTAGATAGCTTGCCCCTTGCTGTCTTCCTAGGTGTAGTTTTTCTCCTAACAATATGTTTATGCTTGTGTGTGTGTTTATATTATTTAATTTTACAGGTAAGCATATGTTCTTAAAGTTTCAGTTCTGTACTTTACCTAGTTTGTTTTGTGCAAGTTGAACATTTTTCATAGTTTGCTGTATTGAGGTGATTCATGTAACTTTCAGTCACGGAGGAAACGGCCAAGAACTCCAACTCCAGGACACTATCTTGGGCTGAAGAATACCAGGGACTATGGTAAGTTTATATTGTATATATGTAATTTTATCTTAGAAAGAAAGAGCTCTATCTACACTTTCAATGCATGTCCTTGCTTGAATTTTACTAACTTATCTTGCTTTTTGGAAAGGCTCTCGTGGTGATCGTGGTGGTGATCGTGGTGGTGATCGTGGTAGGTATCGTGGTGGCTATGGTCGTGATGACCATCGCAGGTCTCCAAGGCACTCTCCTTATCGTGGTGGTCGTGATTATTCTCCCAGGCGCTCTCCCTATGGTGGACGATCACGGAGGGACAGGTCCAGGTCCCCTTATTCTCCTAGAGGCTCTAGGTGAGACAGGCCGTAAGTTATTTTGTGAAGTGGAAATCATGGTGATGTAACAATATTTGCTCAAATTTTAAGCAAATTATGTGTTTATTGTGAGATCTGATTTTACTTGTTTACATCCTCCAAGAAACATGTAGTTGTGTGTTGTTACTGCACTTTCTTTCCTTTGAACGACTGGGTAATATGTTGCTACCTAACTCTACTGTGAAACAGTTGGCTATGAAATAGTAAGATGGTATGCGCGAGACTTGTGTAATGTTTCAGCTTCTTCTGCATGATTGTTATGGTGGCAAACCTTTATGTAACAGTAAGCCATTACTGCGTATTTTATTTTCGAGCTATTGTTGTTCAATGCTTGAGAGTTGAGACCTTTCACAGTAGCTTATGGCTTTGCATCGCAATGCCATGGAAATGAAAATTGGTCAGAGTATGGTTGTCTTTTGATTGTTGCCTTGAAACAATCTTACCATATTATACCGTGTTATAAAATAAAGGTGCAAATGAAAGCACCGGTCAATAGTTCAATTTTGTTGTCAGTGGCCAGCTACAGTCGCGAACAAAAGCAGCTCGCTTCCATTTGTTACCATCAGCTGATGCACCCTCACGTTCAGCTTGGGAACGCAGAAAATTTCAGGTTACCATCAAGAAGTGGAAAGGCGATTTGTTCGTTGTGGGGTTGCCCTGAAGTTGATGGAAGATAATTTGTCCACTAATTTAAAAAATCCCCTTGTTTACATTTTTTTCTTGCCAAAAAGAAAAATCCCTTGTGAGATGATTAACATGTGGAAAGAATGGTGCAAATGTAAGGGAGAAAAAGGATGGCACTGGAGATAGTTTGCTGTTGTGTGTAATGAACAATATTAGCCATCTGGTTAACCCATCTTTCAAGATTTGGAACCTAAATAGGTATTTATTTGAAATTAGTTTTTCGAACAGTATCAATAAACGATAATGACAAAGTAGATCCAACTGGCTAATCACCAATAAGATGGACCCAAATCCAACTAGTTGGTGATAACAACAGTCAAATGGAGAGGATGAGGATTTTAGAATGAAAATCATTCTTGCTCTCTAATCTCTACCCCCCAAAAACAATGGGAACTCACAAAAAGTCAAAACTTGTTAAGCCAGTCTCAAGTCTCAACCCACCACATTAGCCCATTAATTTGTGCTATAACCCAGCCCCTACAAATTCTAAAGAAAGAGGACGTATAAAGGGACACCAAAATCAGCTCCAGTTCTTACTCCAAAGTTGCAGAAACAATGTCATTCCCAGCTCTGCTAAACCCACCACAAACCCCAAAATTACACGCCCTTCTATCTCTCCCTCCACCTCTCAAGTTTTCATCTTTCAAAATCCTGAAATTTCCCCAAAAAATCCACTCTTTCTCACCTTCTCTACAATCCCAATTCGTTATACAAAATTACGATTTTGAAGACCAAGACCATGCCATTGGTGGCTGTCTACTCTTTGAAGAAGGCATTTTTGAAGACCCATATTTGGAAACCAACTCAAATGCCATTGAGGACCCAAAGTTGAAAACTTTTAAGAAAAAGCAAAAAAGGGTTGTTCCTACAATTGAAGCAGAGAATTTGGTGCCAGAGAAATGGAGAGATGCGCAAGCAGAGATTAATATTGGAAAAAAGGAAAGGAGAAAGATTGCTCAAGAAATGGAATATAATAAAAAATTCGAAAGGAAAAAGAAAGGGTTGGTTCCTATTAGGAGTGTGAATCTAGAGGAATATCAGGCTTTTAAAGAAGCCAAATTGGCACAGTTGAAGCCACTTGTGCTCGGTAATCCAGAGAGTTTTAAAGAAGAGGAGAAAATGAAAGAGGACGAGGTGGAAGTGAAGGAGATTGTTAGCGAGAGAGTGAAAGGAAAGCATCCTAGATGGGCAGTTTATGGGAGAGGTTTAGATGATGTTAGAGAGTTTCTTAACAGTGAGGATTATGAGCCTGGCGAACATAAATCTGAGGGTAATTGCTTTTCTATTTTCAGTTTTGAACTTGGGTTGGGTATCGGTTGTTGTTTTCTTGTTGATATTGTAGCTTGTTTGTTTGTTTGTTTATTGATAAGAGGGATTGAATTTGTTGTTATTGGCTTGATTGATGCAAAACTAGTTCATTTTAGTGTGAATTTGGTGTAAGCTGTGAAGAATATGATTTTTAATTCTCTTAGGGTTACTCGATGCTATTTCACCTTATGTTACGTAGTTCTTAAAGCGTATGAGATGCATTCTGGATTTGAGTGCTGATGTTGCTTTGTTTTGTTCTATGTTTTGCATGTGAGCTTCAAGATCTTGCTATTCATATCGCCTTTTCTGCCTTGTGTTTTGAATAAATAGGTAAACGCAAGTTGTTTACGAAAGAGGAAAAGGTTTTGTTGAATAAGCGGGTACCTGATCTAGCAGTTGCTAACTCTGTGAGTTCACTATCTGTTGAACCACTCTCGTCACTGTATTTGATTTTGATGTATATGTATTGTTGTTTAATAATTAGTTGCTGCTTTCTCAATTTGTAGTTATCGAACTGCTAGCTGATGTTTCAATCTGATTTTGGAATCAAATGAGAAGTTTCTTACAGTTACAATAGCTATATCCCCCCCTGCATTTTTTGGTCATGCATGTCTTTCTTGTTTGAAGAAGTTATGACAGGCTGTACATGGTGCAATTGTTTTTTTGGATAATATACATTACGCAAATCTGCAATTCATTTGTAGTTTTTTATTTTTGTTGAATTCTCTGCAGAGCAAATGGCTACCTCTCCACACCCTTGCTGCATCAGGAGAATTCCACCTTATGGATGCGTTGTTGAAGCACAATGTGGACATCAATGCTGCGGATGTGGTAGGTGGAATTGCCTTGTGCTGATTTGTTGGATTTTGTCAGTCCCATCAAGTTTTATACACTTCCCTCCCTTTATTTCATATTGGATGCAAAAATGCTTGGAATTCTTAGTATTTCATGTTTGCTCAGTTTTGAACTTTGGATCGTTATATTTTCCTCAGAATGGTTGGACTGCACTTCACAGAGCAATAGTATGCAAAAAGCAAGCTATAACCAGCTATCTGTTGAGAGAATCAGCAGATCCTTTTGTTCGTGATGCAGTGAGTATTGACGCAATGACTTTCTTTATCTTATATTTATTTTTCTGCCAGTACAATCATTATATTTATTTATCTTATTTTACCATGTTCAACTTGTTCTCTTATGACTAATTATCATCTTTTATGCAGCCATTTTCTAATGAGATTGTATTTGCTTTCCTCTTTCTCTTTTCTTGCTGATGACAGGAGGGTGCCACCTTGATGCATTATGCAGTTCAAACTGCATCTGCTCCAGCTATCAAACTTCTTCTGTTATATAACGTTGATATAAACCTTCAGGACAATGTGAGGATGATATAACCCTACTCTTTTTTTTTCCGTTTCAGTTTCGATGCTTCAGTGGTGAACACTCTCATTTATTACCCTTTCAGGATGGATGGACACCGTTACATCTTGCTGTTCAAACCCAGAGAACAGACATAGTGAAGCTTTTATTAATTAAAAGAGCGGACAGGACATTAAAAAACAAGGTAATTATACAATGATTCTAGGAATCTCTCATACCATCACATCGTATGAATATTCATGGAAGATATCAGACCACCGCTTGTATGTGTTTCTGGCTTTTGTACTGTGCTTTACCGCATTGAGGTGATAGTAAAGCTTAGGTTGCATACTGTGTCACCACTGCTAACATACGAGAGATACAGACAAAATTGCCTGCAGTTTGAAACTTGAGCAATAGGTTGATAAGAATCGGCTGCCTACTTTATGTGGAGGATCCATGGTCAATAAATGAAACGGGGATTCAAAAAAAGAAAAAAAGCTTAATAGCTGGGAAATGGAAAAAAAAAAAAAGAAGGAAAATCGTAGGTGGGCATTTTTTTGAAAGTCCTATCACCAGTAGTTTCAGCAACCTTTTTCGTTACATTGTCATCACAAATCACTTTATTTTTTTACCTCCCTCTCAGGATGGCTCAACACCACTCGATCTCTGCCTCTCTTCTGGTAGAGACACAAGGACCTACGAGCTTATCAAGCTGCTGAAGCAGTTCATGAAGAAACCAACTTTGGCAAAAAATCCTTATAACGCCTCAGCTTCCCAACTGCTATAACGGAACCACTTCGTATCTTCCCATTATCCAAGATTCGCAGGAAATTGTTGCTCTGACAGTGAGTCTATCACTTCAAGCTCCCTCGTGTACAAGATTATACCTTGTAGTATGGAGGAATTGGACGGATGCAGATAAAGGAATTGTCTCCTAGGACAAAAATATGCCAAGGACATTTCCGATGGGATAAAAAATGGCAGCCCATTTGTATCTGATATTACTCTCTCTCTCTCTCTCTCTATATATATATATATATATATATATATTATGACAGGAAAGAAATGAAGCTTTAATTGTCATTATTATATAATTAACACTACCATTTTGTTTCCATTATGATAAACGAAAAATGACTTTTTTTTTCTTTTTCATTTGAAGTAAAGTAACTTGACAGCACGTTGTCACAGCACCTAAAACTCTTTCCACCACAATCACTGTCCTCCCAAAAGAGAAATCTTGACATTATCCAAATCCTAGATTAAAAAACAACGAGTTGTGTAAAATGACTGGACCCATGCAATCATGTTGGGCTAACAGATAAAGATTATATCCTTAAACTTAATCCTAAGCACAGGTTCCTTTTCCTTGCTTCTTATCTTAGCTATCCACTGAATCATTGGCTTGCGCAACGCGATAATTATTTTTAAGCTTTAAAGAAAAATGTTCAAGCATTTTTATCATGTTTATTTTGAAGAAAATATATTTTAAACTATTTGAGAGTTAGTTCGTGGGTCAAATGATTGATGGAAAAGAATGGATTAATATCGGTTAATTTTTTAAACTCGTAATTTATAAGATTGTAATAACTTTTTAGAAAAAAATTAAAATAAATTATAAAGTCTAATTTGTAATTAATTTAATATTAAAAATAAAATTAAAAAAATTCAATTAAAAAAAAACTAAAAAAAACCCAAGTTAACCCGAAATACTCGCGATCTAGATTATAAAATTAAAATTTTTTTATAGAAAATAAATCAAAACCTAATATTTAATAAACTCAATACAAAAATAAATTGAAAACAAAAGTAAACTAAAAAACCAAAGCAATTTTCTAATAAACAATGCTTGCTTTCTAGGAAGATGAACTTCAATATAATATAAATTTTGATAATTTAAAGAATAAACAGTTTAGTTATTCTTAAATCGTTTTACGGTTGATTTTTTTTTTAATCTGAATTAATATATTAAATTTCCTCTTGCATATTCTGCAACATAAGAGTATATTAAAATAAATTTATTTAGGCCCGTTTGTTTGCTGGAAAATAGTTTTTTTTTGTAAAGTGAATTATAGGGAAAGTGAATTCCAGGAAAGTATTTTTCGATATTTGGTAGTGTAATGAAAAATAAGTTGGAAAATACTTTCCAGTGTTTGGTTATGTCATAGAAAATGAGCCGGAAAATAACTTATTAATGTTTTATTTTTCTCAAGTTTATTAAAATAATGAGGAACAAATCTTACAAATTAAAAAGTTGAATGAGAATGAAATTGAAAAAAAATATAATTTCATAAATTATCTCAATATAAAATAAATAATAATCAAAATAATAGTGATCAAATCTAAAAAATTAAAAAAAAAATGAAAGATGAAGAAATTAAAATAATAATAATTAACATTTCATAAATTATTTCAAATAAAATAAGTAACAATCAAAAGAATGATAATCAAATTTGATAGATAAAAAATTTCAATAAAAAACTAATAAGGAAAAAACAAATAGCAATTATAAAAATTAAAATTAAAATTAATATAAAAATTAAATTTTAAAAAATAAAATTAAAAAATAAATATTCAAAACAAATTATATATAAAAATTAAAAATTTAAGAATTATATTTGATATAAACAATAAATAATAATATTTTTAAAATTTTCATACCTTTGAAAAAATATTTTCCGTTAGTTTTGAAGTGGACGATGATAAAAGCCTAATAAATAAGCACAAGACATGCTGTATTTTAATTTTTAACTCGCGGCTTCCAAAATCCAACCACCCCCGTCCCTCTCTCTTTCTCTCCCCTTCCCTGTCTGTTCGAAGAACCTTTAACATCTCTTCCTAACAAACACAGACACGAACACGAACACATCCACATAGACAAGAAAACAAAAACACGAAAAATGCTAGGAGCTCAATTCCCAGCTCGTACATTCAGTGGCTTCAAGACTCTGAAGACAACAGATCAAGGAAATTACCCGACCTGTCGTTTAATCTCACCACAAAAAAACCCTCCTCCTAGTCCATCTTGTTCCTTTCAGTTCTCAGTTAAGAGGATACGGTGTCGCTTTCAATGTCCCAGATCAATATCAGTTTCTTGTAAGGCTTCCAGTGATAGCAGTGGATCCACTAATGCTCATAATAATAATAATGGTCTTGATTATCTCCCTGCATCCCTTCTTGTCTCAGGTTCCTCTCCCTCCCTCTCTCTTTATGTTTAATAATTATGTTCTTTGTAGATAGATACTTGTGTGTAGATTTTGTTGTTGAACTTGTTTCAAAAAATGAAAAAAGAACACTAATTTACGAGGTTTTGATGAATTTAAAAAGATGGGTTGTGGTTGTTTTTATTAGATTAGGTTAGAAAGCTGTGGATTTTGTTATTGGATTTGCCTCTAAAAATGCAAAAGAACACATTTTTGTGAGGTTTTGGTGCATTTTAAGAAATGGGTATTGGTTTTTTTGATTGGATACGGTAAAGGGGAAAAGAGGTGTACTTTATGAGTTTGTTTGCAATGTGGAAGTTAAGTAACCTTAATTCAAGAAAAAAAAAACGAACTTTATGAGATTTTGGTGGTCTTTCATAAATGGGTTTTGGTTATATAGATTGGATAGGGTCTAGAAGGGAAAAAGAGAAATGAAGTTAATGAGTTATTGTGAGACAATCTCTTAATTGGTTTGATGGGCTGCAGAGACAATTTCTCATTATCGAATGCGGAAGCAAGGATTTCAAGAGGAGGTTAGATGGCATTCATCTGGTAAATTGGTGTTTCCTTTTGGTCTGCAAGAAAGAAAGGAAGCGAGGCCTAATACAGGATTATTAGGACATGGTTTTCTTCGTGGATTTCAAAGTCCCACGATTTTCCTTAAAGTTTCTTGTGATGGTGACTTTGTGCTGCCGATTATTGTTGGTATATTAGAAAGCTGTCGTTTCATTTATTTCTTCTTGTCTTTGTTTTTTTACAAATTTGGACAAATTTGCTAGTTGTTAAGTTTTGTTGTTTTCTGACACAGGGGAGTTTGCTATTGAGAAATTGATAGATGGAATACAAGGAGATGATAATGCAGTAATTTTTTCCCCATCTCTTGTATTTATTGTTGGTTTATTAACTTCACTTTTTAATAGCCCTTGTGTTTGCATGATTTTTTGGCAGGTTTGCGCTGATCAGTTCCAACTTGTGGGAAATGTAGCAGAAGAGCTTGGATATGATGTATGGAACTATATGTGTTGGGCACTTAGGCTATTAGTTGTAGTACATTGAAAAGTTTAGAAACATTCATCCTTAGCATTCCGTGTCTTCTTTCTCTTCATTTCAGGTAAAAATGGTACGGATTACAGAGAGAGTGGCAAATACTTACTTTGCAAGATTATGTTTTAGCAAGGTAATAAAGAAAGTTGTGAATTAAATGTCTTAGTTGTCCTAAAAACATTATCACTAGTACTTGTTATTTTTGTTAAATGGAACTTTAAATATACGCAGCCTGGAGAAAAGGATATTCTTAGTGTGGATGCACGACCGTCAGATGCCATAAATGTGGCAAGTAGATGTAAGGTATTTATCTCCAAACCGTAGCTATTCAAATGCTGTTACTATCTTCAATGTTGAATGATCACTGTTTGTTTTCTGATTTTAGTTTAACTGTTTTGACAACCTTTTTCTGATTGTACTAAAAGATTTACATGCTGCTGATTATTGTTGGACTTTGCTCCATGCAGGCTCCAATTTATATAAGTAAACAAATTGTTTTAACTGATGCTATTCGAATTGGTTATGGGGTGGGAAGAGTGCGTAATTCAAAGCCTATTTATGATGTGTCCCTTGATAGGTATTTGGCCAAGCTTGCTTATTTATGCCTCATCATCAATGTCATCTCTATGGGAGGCTGATTCTAAGATTGATTTGAATCTTTTTGTCCAGTGCTGCTGATGGTCCAGATTCACTAGTCGAGGAACTTGATCTCGTAAGGAATATGAATTTAGCTGTTAAAGAGGAAAGGTACACTGATGCAGGTACTTAAAATAAAAATTACTTTGTTTTGACAATGCAAATTTCATTTTCATTATCAATTATACTCTATATCAGTCGCACAATGAAGTCTCTTGCTTCTTAAAACCATTGATTTTGATCACTTGCTCTTGCAGCCATGTGGAGAGACAAACTGATGGAGCTTCGCAAGTCAAGGCAGGAACATTAGCCAACTTAAGGTATATCAAGTTTTAAAAGTGTTGCTTCTAGCTTGCATGTGTAACTTCTACCTTGCCGCTTGCATGCGTAACGGCTGCCTTAATGTCTATATAACTCTATTTCAGGATGTTTTTATTATTAAGGCTCCCACTGGTGGCTTGTGGCTGGTCTGTTTGAGCTTGTTCCTATGTAGTTTCAGATGAAATTTGTCGGGTGAATACTGGTCAGAAAACAAATAATCATGGGCATTCTTTTGCATAGCACTTCGATAGACACATTCATGTCAGTTAACAGTCCAAGGGACTCGTGTATAGTCGTCAGAAGTGCAAAATATTGGCATGTACAGCTTAAACTTGCTTCCAGAAATGATATACCCACCATGTAAGTTTGATCAAGTCTCCCCCTGAATTGTTGAAAGCTATTAGATGATCAATTCTCTCTTCCATACGGAGTGAAAGATACTATTGCTGCAGTGACAAATGTAAACCTTTGTAGATGATGTGTATGTAAAAAATAGAAATGATGTTTCTCAAAGAAAAAGATCAAGGTGTTCTATCACCATGTAATTCTAATCAGTTCTCTTGTCTTTTATGTCTCTTATTTCATCCCTTGGTTGGAGAAAACATGACAAGCTACCCGTTGTTTCGTTGCTCTGATTTTTGTGCTTGAGTAAACTCTTCCTCACATGATTTTTATTGAAAGGAAGAAAGAACCTGCTATAATTGAATAGATTCGCAGACAGTGACATGGAAGGCTCCATGAAAATGGGCATGAATATGAAATCCGATCTTTAATTGGCCGTTTTGCGCCACCCTATGATGTAAAGCTTTTTAGATAGGTGTATTTGCAATGAATACTTGTGTACAGTTGTGAGTTATGACAGTGAAATTAATTATCAAATTTTCATCTCTGCCTGTTCTCCTTTCCTAATTGCATTGATATAAACGTTATTCAGTTTTAATTCTACATTTGAGTTCGTTATTTTTTTTGTCCGAGACAGAATTGTATATCTTTGATGTCTTTAAAAAGCCAGCATATCTTTTAGAGCATAAAGCCTTTGCGTTTTGTAGATCTTACGAATTGCCAATTTGCAAGATACATAATGATAAGAAGCCTCTCTTTCTGACAATAATCACAACTATTTTCTTTTCCAACTTGAAAATTTACAAGATGCAAGCAGCAATAATCCAACGAAAAGTGGATAAGTGCCGCAGCAATGAACCAATAAGCAATACTGCCTTATTCCATGGTAATGCATTGCAACTTATTAGATACGCATTACGTATCCAGTTCTGATGGACATATCAGAAGCGTTGTCGGCAGAAGTAAGGAAGTCTGGGATGCATGTGCAGACGAAGAGGTTTCGGCATCCTCTCCCCATCACCCCACAGCGCATAGGCTTCTTCACCGTGCACAGCATCATCACCTATTTCTAGGTCATCTTCCTTCATCCTAAGATCGACAATGCGGCTTATCAGAATACAAATTAAGCTTGTAGCGCCTGCATTCCAAGCAGTAATAAAAGCAGCTCCCAAAAGTTGGATGCCCATCTGCTTAAAGCCATCCGCATGTCTTCCGCCACTGAAACTATAAATTAATCCTGTATGGTACGTGGTGTCTGGGTACATCAACTTTAGAAGGGCAGGCTTAGCGAAGATGCCAGAAAGAATTCCTCCCAAAAGTCCAGCCACAGCATGCGTGTGGAAGACAGCCAATGTGTCGTCCACGCTTTGGAAGAACGCAAACCTCCTGTGCAACACCATCATTGTGTACCATGGAATTGAACCAGACATTACTCCCATCAATAGTGCTGCCCATGGTTCCACTATCCCTGCCATGTATCAATTACCGCGTCATGTTTCATACTTTTATAGAATGCATAATGTGAATGTAAGAAATTGCCTAGACAAAGGGCTGACCTGCACCGGGAGTGATGCAAACAAGTCCAGTGATCATCCCCTGGACAGCACCAATGACAGAACTTTTCCTGTAAAAAAGCATGTCCAGGGAAACCCATACCAAGAGGCTGGTTGCAGTGCAAAGATGAGTGTTGAAAATGGCCAACGAAGCAACCAAGCCAGCAGCAAAAGGAGATCCACCATTGAAACCTGTCCATCCCAGCCATAGGAACCCTGCACCTCCTAACATGTGAATTATGTTGTTTGGTGGAAAGTTTTGCCTATCATGTGAATGCCTTGGTCCTACCTATATGTATATGATCACCCACCATAATCGCAGATTCAGCAGTCAGATAGCTTGCATACAACAAAATCCATTGGCAGACAACACAATTTCTCTTTTATTTATTATTAGTAACTCTTCTTTTTCGAGGTGAATATCTATTTTCTTAAATTAAAACACACAAAAGTATTAGGAGTGCATGTGAATTACCCAATATGCAGCAGTGAAACCAGCCACCCCAGAGGAAAGATGAATTACATAGCCACCAGCATAATCAATTATACGTCTTTCAAGAAAGCCATCACCCCAGATAGTTGAGGCACCAACAGTGTAACTGAAAAACAGCCATAGAGGAACAAACAACATCCATGCATAGAAGTTCATCCTCCCAAGTAAAGAACCTGCCAGCAATATAACAGTAATAGCAGCAAAAGCAAATTGGTAAAACACAAAATCAGCCACTGGGACCAAACCCCTCCTAGACGGTCCAAGGAGAAGTTTTTCTGACAATGCAGAGCCAGGTCTCCCTACCAGTGGGCTCATCTTGGCCCCAAAGGACATTTGATGGGCCAATAAGACCCAACAGACTAGCACCGCGGCAAAGGCATAGAAGGCCATGAAGGCAGAGTTGACAGCCCATTTTTTCTTGACCATGCTTCCATATAGAATGACTAGCCCAGGAACACTTTGTAGGCAGACCATCGTGGTTGCTGTTAGTTGCCATGCGCTGTCTGCCTTGTTCATCCATTCTGGAGATCCTTCATCTGGATTTAATCCCTGTGGGAAATTCATAGGGAGGAGAACGAAAGCTAAATTGGCTCGAGAAAGTTGAGTCTTTGTTTCCCTTACTTTTGCTTTCGGAAATTTATCTTTCGTTTCTGGTGGGAATTGCAATAAAAAGAAAGATGGGTTTTGGAGCTATATATGATGTAGTAGCATTGTAGCAATCTCCACATTGTTTTCGCCAATAATTAATAGGATACTCTAAAATTCCTAGCTGTTCAAGGTGGTTGGTTGGCTTCAGGATTCATTCAAATTCTATTAGAGCTTAGAAGATTCATTTATGTATTTAATTATTTGCCGAAACTATTAGATATTTACAAAGGATCTTGGACAATTAAAATCATAAAAACAGAAACTGAATCCTGTATTATGTCTATTCTCCACGTAATTTTTTCTACTAATTAAAGAAAAAATTTATGATTCCTAGGGGAGATTTTGTTTTGAGCTGGCCATTTACTCTTAAAAAATAAGATACCATACATGCCTGGTTGTATGCCCTTCGTTTTCTTTATCATATATACGTATGAGTTCAGCTACCATTTGAAAGCAACATCTTTGGTACCGTTTATCAGATGAAGACACAAACATGGACAGCTTCACATAACATTTTGAAGTCCAAGATCTTGATGAGCTTGCTGGCCCCTCTTTCTTAGTTGTATTGATTGTTCATCAATTGCAGTAGCAACAAGTTTACCTGTGTTCTTCTTTAGTAATATACTAGTTGGATGCTGCGCTATTCGGCGGTCTCATCTTTTATTTCCATAAAAAATACTATAAAAATAATATTTTTTTAATAATAATAATAATTTTGTTTTCAATTTATTAATTATTTTATTAATAATATTAATTATAATAAAAATAATAAAATCTAGAACATAAATAATTATATTAAGAATTCCAAGGATGATTATAACACAAATAATAATATTTTTAACATGAGCACTTTGAATTATAAGAGAAATAATAATATTTATAATACACATTATTATATTAAGAAAATTGAAGAATATTTATAACACAAATTATTTGGGTATTGGTGAGGACCCAAGCAAATTGGTCATGAGGCAAGACCCATTAGACATGGGTCCTGCATAGCACTTAATGATATTGGGTCCTGTGCAACAAAGTTTTTAAACCCAGTCCGGTGTACGGCCTGGTCTAAGGCTCGGGTTCCAGGTTTTGACCGGGTCACCAGGTCGTTCGGGTCAATTTTGATTTTTTTAAAATCAAAACGACGTCATTTTAGTAAAAAAAAAAAAACAAAAGTCAACAGGTTGCAATCAGGTTTTTGATCGGGTCAGCCAGGTCACCTCGAGTTTTGACTTTCTCTATTTTTTCTTAAACCCGACCCGGTTCCAACCCCGAGTCGTTTGGGTCCCGGGTCGGGTTTCAAAACTATGTTGCGCAGGATCCATTGCCATTTGGTCCTGCGCTGGACCCATTACCATTGGGTCGTGGCGCAGGCGCCTAGGCAAGGCAGCCCAAGTGCCAGATCTCGCCACGTGGCACGCGAGTCCTTGGCAATCAAGCCCCAACGCCACATGGCACTCAAGTCTAACCCATCGCAAGGGCAAGTAGCCCAGGCGCCAGGTGTCCCAATGTGGGGGCGCAAGCTAGCTCCCGCCTAGGGCAAGGGCAAGCCAGCTTCAGCGCCACGTGGTACTCCGGTCTGACCCAGCGCTAGGACAGATAGCCCACGTGCCAGGTGTCCCCAAGTGGGGGCGCGGGCCTGGCTCACGCTCAGGGCAAGGAAAGCCAGCCCCAGCGCCAGGACAGATAGCCCACATGCCAGGTGTCCCCACGTGGGGACGCGGGCCTGACTCCCGCCCAGGGCAAGGGCAAGCTAGCCCTAGCACCACGTGGCGTTCAGGTCTTACCCTGCACAAGAGCAAACAACCCAAACACCATAAATATTATTATTTTTATTATAATTGAAGGTATTAATTTTAAAAATACTATTATTTATGTTATAAATATTAATATTTCTATTATATTTCAAAGCATTAATATCAAAAATATTATTATTTGTGGTATAAATATTATTATTTCCGGTACAAATGTTTTTATTTGATCGAGTCAAGCTAGATCAATCATTTCTTTATTTTTTTTTAAACTCAGACCAGTCCTTATTCAGTTTAACTAGGT